>Ga0126381_100000290_pt1 | contig 56111 bp, 45 predicted proteins | sample PanSoiMetPlot_28_FD_96465 | JGI IMG/M metagenome (GOLD analysis project Ga0126381, IMG submission 96465) | Tropical forest soil microbial communities from Panama - MetaG Plot_28 | ecosystem: Environmental > Terrestrial > Soil > Tropical forest > Bulk soil | place: Panama | collected 2016-02-17 | reverse complement strand
GACTTACGAAATCCATTGCGCGGCGCCGTCGCACAGGTTATAAATACTCTTGTTCCGGATCAACGCCCGTTGGCCGGTTTTGCGCTGATCACCGTTGGCCGGTTTTCAACTGACTCCCGAGGGGATCGGTGAACTGCTGCCGTGGAATCTGATCCCGATTGCCGCTGCAAAAATGGAGGCGGCATGAACCTCAAACCACCTCAAAGGAAATCGTGTCCACAAGCGCGGATCGTGGACACGATTCAGAATGAGAGAGGAAACATGATCTGGGTGCCGGTTGAATCGAAGATGCTTTCTTCGGCTGCTTACGATGCGGACGAGCGCGTCCTGTACCTGCGATTCCGCGATACCGGAGATGTATACCGTTACTTCGAGTTCCCGGCCGCCGACTATCAGAGCTTCCTCAACGCTGAGTCAAAAGGTCGCTTCTTCCGCTCTCATATCCGCGATAACTTCCGATACCAGCGTATGGCCAAACTCCGCGCCGCCTGATCACGTCAAGACGTCTTTCACTGAACGCTTACGCTACAGGCATAAGCGGAATATACTTGGCCGACTTTACGGAAAAATTCTGCCCTGCTGAGATTTGTCCGCCACCCAGCAGAACATCATCGTTTATCGCGATGACAATCATCTGACAGGCGGGTATGCGGAAACGCTCGCGCCTGAGCTGGCTGCGAAAGTCGTGTCTATAGTCAATTCAGCGCAATCCAGACAACCTGGCGGAGCCTGGGCACCCTCCGCTCATCCCAATTAGGAGTTATCTTTTTCAGCCAGGAGCCGGATTTGGCCCGACTGCTAAGGGCCAACCTTGCAGACAGCTCCTCGGGAAGCGTTTACGACGCGCTGCACGCCTATCACGTTGCAGTGACCATTCTGCTGCAAAGACGCATTTGTGCATGGGGACGCGCCAATGGCCTGTGCAATTGCGATTTGAACATCCGAGTTGTTCACAACGCCGTCTCCATTGAGATCACACGCGGACAGACCGTTGTAACCGTAGATCGACGACACTTCGGAGGCAGTCAGAGCGCGATCATAGAGCCGAACCTCGTCAATAGCGCCATTCCATCCATATCCGTTGGATAGAAAATAGCGGCCGATGTACAAAGGGAGGCTCGCACTTGCAGGCGCCAGGAAGGTATCGCTGGCCACCACAGCGTTATCAACGTACAAAACCCCCATGGTTCCATCAAAGGTGCCTGTTACCAGATGCCAGCCGGTCGCGACGGCGCCTCCCTGCGCACATCCGAAAGAGGCGCCGTTGCATGAACCAGTTGAGCCCCTGCCCCCGTTCACAATGAACTTGTATTTGGTCCCTGTAGAGTCCGTGCCCAGATACAGTCCTGCGGCATACTGAGTCTCTGCGATGCGGGCGAAACTCGTCTGGGTCAGGACGGCGGGGTTCACCCAGGCGGATATGGATAAGGCGCTGCCGAAGGGAATGTTCGGCGCGACGACATAGTTCGTCGCGCCGTCAAAACTCAGGGCCGAGTTGATCTTGCCGCTTACCCACGCAGCGCCGGCTATCACGCCGTAATACCCGTTTCCGGAACCATCGTGGGCGACACTTCCAGAATTCTCGTCGAAATTCCAATAGCCCGACAATCCTATTGTTGGAGGTGGGCCAGAGGAAGTCGGTATTGTGTTGGACACCGTTACGGTAAGGATCGAAGACGAGGCTGCATTGCCGGCAGAGTCCACGGCTATGGCTGATATCGCGTGCATTCCAGCGGTAGACGTTGCTGTGTTCCAGGAAATGGAATAGGGGGCAGCGGTCAAGGGCGAACCGAAATTCGCGCCGTCAATCTGAAACTGAACGCTCTTGATCGCCAGGCTGCTTGAAACCGTTACGGAGATCGTTGCAGCACCGCTCAGAATAGCTCCGCTCGCGGGGGACGTGAAGGACAACACCGGCGAGGGGACGGCGAGCCCGCCGCCACTGGTAGACGAAGAGCCGAAGCCTGGGTCGCCCACGCTCAGATTCAGCACTCGCGGGTTGTCTGCTCCCGCATCGTTTAAGACCAACGTGGAATCGAGCGAGGAAAAATACTGCATTTTGCCAATGATGTATTGGTTTACCGGATTGGTTGGCGGGCCCCCGGTGAACGTTCCGCTCGTGCAGGTCCAGGTCGCAGGGTCCATCAGGTAATAGGTATCGCCGCCGGTTCCCGCGGGGAAGCCAAGGATCCGGCTAAGAGCAGGCAGGTAAACCAGACCCGGACCGGGCGTCTGCAGCAGCGCATTGCAGCTGGGGTGGGTCTTCACGGCTACCATTGAGGGGTTCGGCGAAGTGGTTGGCGTCTGCGATGTCGCTCCGGAGATATCGATGATCCAACTACGCAGCGCGTTATTGTAGTAGTCCGTCACGAAAATCCAGCGACGGTCGCTTATCAGGACACGGGAATTCTGACCTCCGATTGCCCCGCCGGTTACCGAGGGCTGGCCAAGGGCGCGGAGGATGTGCTGATGGAAAGACGGATAATATTGCGTTAGCGCGGCGTTGCCGCCCGCAGCGCCCCAATACACCCAATAGCTTTTCGTCAGCGGATCGTAAATGTTGTTGCCCTGGAAGCTGCCATTGAATTGACCGATGGGATCGACCTGCCGGCCCAGAGCGACAGCGCAACTCGAGAAGCCGGTACCGTAGTTCGAACAATCGACATCATGCGAATTCGCGGCTCCGCTGTCGTATCTTTCCCACGCGACACTGTTGAAGTTAAATTCCCATGTGTCGTAGGTATGGGGTCCGTTTCCCCCTGCCAGACCTCCGCCGAACAGCCCCATTTTGTCAGTATCCGAGTTGTAAGCCAGATTTCCTGGCGTATGCCTGCTATTCGCACTGCCATCCGCAAGCGCCGGCTGAGGGCTCGTTGTGGGCGTATTCCACGTTTGCAGCACGGACATGCCTGGAGCGGCAAACGTACTGGGTCCGCTGATGCGGGAAATGGAGGGTGTGGTCAGGTTGAGCGAGATGGCGTAGACTTCGTTGCCAATGTAATCGGCGTGTCCGCCGCCGAACCAGACGAGTTGTTTCGGCGATCCTGTCTTTTCCCGTTTGATCCCGTCTGTCCAGGCGGTCAGTTCGCTTCGGAATTGGGTCTGGAACGGATAGCCGTTCGGAGGACAGGGAGATGCGTCCAAGCCGCTGGGAGTCAGGCAGTTCGTGGAAACGGGATCGCCATTTCCAGGGGCGACCGCTGGTGACAGTCCGGCTCCTGTCAGAGTCGTCCAGCCTTGATTAAAAAGGCTCCGCTCCAGAGCGCCCTCGCTTGGACTGCTGCCCGAGCCGCTTTCCACATAAGCTCTGCCCGCGGCATCATAGTTGGGAATCCCAGTCGCGGTCCCCGCGTGCAGCGCCGGAGAAGAGGGAAGAAGGCGGAAATCGAAATAAGATTCAATATTCCAGTTCGTAATCGCTTCGGCCGCAAACTGCGGGTCGGCGACGGCGCAGTTTGTAAAAGCCGCGGTCACCGTACCAGCAGTGGAGCAGGTGTAGTTGTTGGCCGCCATCAAAAGAACGGTGGTTCCTCCCAGTCCATCCGATTGCCAGAAAAGATTATGGTCGAAGGTCGACGTCCCCGCCCACGCCTGGCAGGCTGCTCCGCAGGTTCCAGCTGCGGTCGGGTCTCCGAAGGCGATCCCGGGCTTGGCTCCCTGGCGGCCGTACGCCACGATAATGTTGTTGCGAAAAGTGTTGCTTCCGAGATCCCCTGTGAGAGGGTTGGTATTGTTGCTGATCTGAATCGGAGGCTGGGCGCAATAAAGCACGCCCCGCGGGCATCCTGCATCGGGACTGCCTCCCGCAGTGGGCATGTTTGCGTTGCCTGTAGCGAAAAAAGTGTTGTTCTCGATCATGTTGAAATTCTGGTCGGAAGGGCAGAGCACGAGCGGACTGGTGGCGTCGTAGCCTGCCTGAGTAGGACAATTGCCTGGATAGTCAAACAAGACAAGCTGTTTGACATTATTAAAGATCACGTTGCTGCGGATAAAGGAGTGCGATAAGCCTTGCTCAAAATCCAGGCCGGTGACGCCGTTATCATAGACAACGTTTTGATCGATGAAGAAACCTGTCGCTACTCCATTCCAGTGCAGGCCGTTCCAGGAGTTCCTATAGATCAGATTGCGCCGCAGCGTGGTGTTGCTGCTCGGCCCCTGATGCGAACCCAGGTAGATCCCGTGGGGCGTATTGCAGCCCGATGGGCAGTTGTCGTCATGGAAGGTGTTGTAGGCGATTGTCCAATTATCGATGTGGTTAAAGCCCGCGAGCGGCGCCAGGCCGCCGCTATCCGATTCGGTACCGTCGTTATGGGTGACGACAATGTCGTGGTTCTGGCCGGAGGTGTTATCGCAGCTGCCGCCGACGATCGCACCGCCAAACTGGCGTGACGTGCCCTCGAGGCGCATGCCGTCTATCCAGATGTAGTTGGTCAGCGTTGGATTTGCGCAGCTGTTCGGCGCCCCGAGCTTGATTGCCGTAGTCACTATCGCATGCTCGCCCGGATAGCTCCACAGGCCGTTATAACGGTTCGCGGCTCCGGAATAGAGCGTGATCTGAGTCCCGTTATTGTTCCATCCGTCACGCGCGAGAATCAAATCTCCGCCAAGTCCGCCATTGCGGTAGCCAGCCGCGATCAGATTGAAGATCGTCAGACACGGGCTGTCGATCGAGGCGCAAGTGTTGGCTGGATAAGGCTTTCCGGTGCATTGCGCCGCGGTTCCGGCGCAACCGGGGCTCGGAGTCGCGGGGGCAACATAATACGTGTGCGCGGTTTTCATCAGGAGCGCGGCCGCGGCCGCTGCCTGTCCGGCGCCCGCGTTCACGTCAGCGGCGCTGTCCGCCTCCAGGACTTGCCAGTCACGTCCGAGTTTAGCGAGGAAAGCACCTTGAGATCCGTATTTCGCGATGCCTTCTCGAGCCGTCGTTACTGTCGCATCCCGGTCGTCGGCATCGATGCCCAAGCAGCCGGGATCGTCCTGCGGGTAGCCGGGGAACCAAATACTTCCATCGCCTTTCGTGCCCGCCGAGACCGTTACTCCGGAGGCGTGGGACGCGAGAAAAGTTGCAGTGACCGTGGAACCGGATACCGCGGTCAGCGTGACAAATTCGAGATTGCTTCCGGAGTCGAATCGTATGCGTTGCCCCACTGTCAGGCCGGTGGCTGCGCCAAGCGCAACCGTCTGAAGTCCGGGCGTAACGGCCCTGGATGACGTGGTTACAACGTTGGCGAGCGGACCGGTGCCGTAGCCGTCCCCATCCAGATCGATGCAGGTCTTGGAAGAAAACCCGAGGCCGTTCATCGTCTGAGAACAGGCGGGAAAGGCGAAAATAAGTGCCAGCGCTAGCCTTCGCATGAACAAAACTCCTCAGCGAACTTTGGGCAGAGTTGATAAAACACAAATCGTAGCGCACGCGCAAGAACGTCCACAACCCTTCGAAAACAAATGTCCAAGCCGTTATGACATCTTGATAACCAGAGCGTGTCCGTTTAAATTGTGGATGACGAGACGGTCAGGGTGAGCGCTTTGTTCGTTGACAAAACGCGTGATGCCGACACAGCTGTGAAAACCGTAGTCGTCAAAGACGACCATTCCTCCCGGGAGCAGGCGAGGCCAAATCCAGCTCATAATATCTTTTGCGGACTCATAAACATCCACATCGATATGACAAAACCGAAATGATCGCTCGCTGATCACGTGGCCGGTGTCGTCAGGGAAAATGCCGTCAAGTATTTGAACACGGGGGGTCCCGAGCGTCCGCAGGAGATTCAGAACTTTGTCCTTGTCCGCGTCAGCGTGCTCTCCACCCACGTAAGTACTGTCGCGCGAACTTGCTTTAACGACACCCCTGAACGTGTCGCAAAGATAGATCGAGTTGTCGATTCCGGACAGTTGGCATTGCTTGGCTATGAGGCCGCCGGTGCCTCCTCGCCAGACCCCGATTTCGATGAGATCGCCATCAGCAAGTTTTGCCGCCTGGGCTACCAGATGCCACAGCTCATAGCAGCGATATACGTCAACCAAGGTGTTCTTCCGGATCGTCTGGTAGACCAAACTGAACTGTTTGTCGGACAACCATGGCGAGTAGGTGGCAGACGGGAAGACTTCGGCGTGACGAATATCGACAGCGTGCGATGGTATTTCTCCCCGGCGTCGTACCTCCAAACCCGCCGCTCTTGCGGCCGACTTTACGAATTGCGTGATCATGGAGGCCATTGACGTAAGGGTCCAGCAAATACTCCGCCACTTCGATACGGGCGTGAAGGTCGTATTTGGATCGCCAGTATTCTATGTTTTTCGGTTTTTTTCCCAGGTTTTTGGGGTGACGAGCCGCTCTGGCGTGCCCCGAACCTAACACAGGCAACACCCAACGGACCGTAACATCGATCTGGCGAATGGCAACGGACCTGCGGTCACGAGCGGCCGGCGATGTCCATGGTCAAGGCCGCTGGCAACTGCGACGCCAGCAAACTGCGCATTTTGAGCCTCAGTTTGGCTTTTCCCAACCCTGCGGACCCAAGCTTGGGGACATTTGTCCGTTCGCGACTTCATCACATGGCCGACATGGCTGAGATCAAAGTGATGGCCCCCCGCGCTCTGGTCGACTATGCAGCGATATGGTCGGGAAGCGGGAAGAAGCGGACCGTTCCCAGCCAGCGGTGGGAGGATAGCCTGGAAGTCTTTCACCCCCGTTGGTTGTATCCGCCGGGCGTAGGCGCGCTGAACACTTTTTTTCTGCTGGGGGCGCTGTTGCCACGCGTATGGCAGGTGCACCGCCGCTATCGGTTTCAGTTAATCGATGCGCATTTCGGCCACCCTACGGCCGCCGTCGCGGCGCTGCTCTCGATTGCCTTCAGACGCCCCTTTCTAGTGACCTTAAGAGGCGATGAGACACGTCACGGGACATACCCGCCGCGCCGCTATTGCATGAAATGGTCACTGCGCCGGGCATGCCGGGTGATTACGGTCTCAGAGCGTCTTCGCCAGTTTGCCATCGGACTGGGCGCCGCTCCCGAACGCGTGTGCACTATTCCCAACGGAATCGATGCCGGCATCTACTTTCAACGCGATCGGCGCGCGATGCGCATCAAGCACGGGATTGCGCCCGATCAATTGATGCTCTTATCAGCCGGCTATCTGATCGAAAGGAAAGGGCACCACCGGGTTATTGAGGCGCTGGGCGCCCTTCGAAACAGAGGCATCGATGTGGGGCTCTGGATTGCTGGCGCCGCCGGGCGCGAGGGACGTTATGAGGGAGCGCTCCGCGATCTGGTCCATAAAACGAGACTTGAGCAGCACGTGCGCTTTCTCGGTGGAGTACCGCCGGAGGTACTGGCGGAGTACATGTCCGCAGCCGACGTCTTTTGTCTTGCCAGCAGCAGGGAAGGTTGGCCTAATGTTGTACACGAGGCGCTCGGTTGCGGGACGCCGGTGGTCGCCTCTGATGTGGGCGGCGTACCGGATCTCATACCCTCGCCCGAATACGGCGTTATCGTGCCGATTGACGATCGCCAAACGCTCGAGACAGCGCTTGCTCAAGCCTTGCTGCGTCAATGGAACCGTTCGGCGATCGAGACGTGGGCGCAATCGAGATCGTGGGACCATGTGGCGGAAGAAGTCATCCACCAGGCGCGACAGGGCATGGCGGAAGACCGACGCGCGCGAGCAGGGAAATGAGAGTCCTTGTTACGGGAGGGGCTGGATTCATCGGTTCTCATCTAAGCGTGCGGCTCCTCGAGGAAGGCCACGAAGTCACTATCATCGACGATCTCAACGATTTTTATTCTCCCCTCCGGAAGAGGGACAACCTGGCTCTGGTGCAAGCGGCCGGACCTGCGCATTTTTACGAGAACGACATCTGCGACTTTGACATGGTGGCCCGGATATTCAGGGCGCGGAGGCCAGAGGCCGTCATTCATCTGGCCGCGCGCGCCGGCGTCCGACCGTCGCTCGAAGCTCCTCTGCTGTACGAGCAGGTGAATGTGGGAGGTACCACAGTCCTGCTCGAAAGCGCCCGGCTCCACGGGGCCCGAAAATTTGTTTTTGCCTCTTCAAGCTCCATATACGGAATAGCCAATCGGGTACCGTTTTCCGAAGAGGATCATCTGAACCTGCCGATCTCGCCCTATGCAGCCACGAAAATCGCAGGCGAGAAACTCTGTTACACCTACTCGTACCTCTATGGCATCGGGACTGTTTGTCTTCGCTTCTTTACCGTGTACGGTCCGCGGCAACGGCCGGATCTCGCAATTCGGAAGTTCACGCAACTGATGCTCGCGGGAAAGCGGATTCCGGTGTTCGGCGACGGCGGCAGCGGCCGCGACTACACCTTCGTCGATGACATCGTCGAGGGGATCGTGGCTGCGCTTCACTATGACTGCGCGTACGAGGTCTTCAATCTCGGAAATTCAAGCCCCGTAACCTTGCGCACGCTGATCGAGACGCTGGAGGCGGCGCTGGACGTCAAAGCAAAGATTGAGATCTGTCCACAACAGCTCGGCGATGTTCCCATCACATATGCCGATATTTCGAAAGCGCGGCGAGCGCTTGGTTTTGAACCGCTGACGTCTTTTCGCGACGGGATCGCAAAATTTGTGGAGTGGCATCGCGCCACCACGGAAGGCCATTTAGTCGCGAGAGCGGGCTAACAATATGGAATTCGGTCTGGATTCTGTTGCACGGAACGATCGCCTGCAGCGGCTGAGACAAATCAAGCATGGCCCCGATCGCCGAGGTTGGGCAACGGTCTTATGCACGCGGTTTGGCCACTATACGCCCGACGACCATTACGAAAGCTGCGTCGAGTCTCTGGTCGGTGAGAGAACCGATTGGATCGACGTTGGTGGCGGGCACGCGATTTTTCCAAGCAATCCCCGGTTGGCGCAAATCCTCGCCGGCAGGTGTAGACGGCTGGTGGCCGTGGACCCGTCCTCAAACGTCAATCGAAATCCGTTTGCCCACGAACGGCGCCAGGTAATGCTTGAGGACTGCCTGGAAGATGAAGGGTTTGATCTGGCCACGATGCGGATGGTGGTTGAACACGTCGTACGTCCGGCCGAGTTCGTGGCCGGTCTGGGCCGGCTGGTCAGGCCGGGAGGGAAAGCGGTCGTCTATACCGTGAATCGCTGGGCTCCAGTGACAATGATCTCGTCAAATACTCCGATGTGGTTTCACCACGCGGCGAAGAAAATGCTCTGGCGCACACGGGAGGAGGACACCTTTCCGGTGGTCTATCGGATGAACACCCGCTCACGACTGCGGAATCTTTTCTCAAACGGCGGATTTCGGGAGGTGTTTTGCCGACGCCTCGATGACTGCCGGACGTTTGCCCGATGGAAGATAACTTTAACCGCCGAGCTGGCTCTCTGGAAGGCCCTCCAGGCCGCAGGTTGTCGCTATCCCGAAACGTGCCTTTTGGGAGTCTACGAACGGCTTTGAACAAACCGGACAGTGCGATCTTTTTGCCTTTTTTCCTCATTTGCGGTAGTGCACCCTGATTCCCCTCCTGCATTCACATCAAAACAGCGGACTTAGCATCCTCCAAACGGGTTTCGGAATGGCATCCCACCTGCCATCACCGAGCGTCAGGATAACCCGGAAAGATGCTCGCCGCCGCTGCTCGTGGATTTGTCTGTTTTCGCATCGGACCACCGGCGTTTCCGACGGGAAGTCTTTCACGTAGGCGGTGCGGTAATTGAGAGACGTCCTCGTCATGGGTTTCTTTCTTCCCAGTCTGCCTGTGTGCCTTTTCCGGCCCTTCTACGGAGTCATGTTGTGGACGATCGTTGCGTTCGTCAACCCCCAGCACCTCAGCTACGGATTTGCATCTACTTTCCCCCTCGCTGAGGCTGTGGCGATTCCGACGCTGGCCGGTTTTGTCTTTTTTCACCGAGGCTGGCGCCGTCTGGCGTCGCGCGAGTTCTTTCTGTTGTCGATTCTCTGGGTCTGGTTCGTCATCACATCCCTCGTAAGCACTCACGACCCGCTTTTTGCCGAGCACGCCGAAGATACCTGGTATCGCCTGGCCTTTGTCTCCAAGATTCTGTTGATGACGACCGTAGCGGTGTGCGTCATCGACAGCTTCAAGAGGCTCAGAATTTACCTGCTGGTTCTCGCCGGGTCCTTTGGATTCTTCGTCGCCAAGGCGTTGCCGTTCGTGGTTCTTACAGGCGGGCAATATCGCCTTTTTGGACCGCCGGCTTCCATGATCGCCGACAACAACGATTTCGGTCTGGCCCTGAATATGACCGTCCCGCTCTTTTTTTATCTGGGTCGAACCGAAATGAATCCGCGCCTCAGGACCCTCTGCAATGCCCTGTTTCTCGCCGCAATACCGGCAGTGTTTTTCACCTACTCCCGCGGCGCCCTGGTCGGCTTGCTCACAGTTGCGTTCCTGCTGTTTCTGCAGATGAGGCAGCGGCTGGCGCTAATTCCGGTCTTCGCGCTCGCGGTGGGCCTGGCTTTAATGTTGGCTCCGCAAGCGTGGAGGGATCGCATGTCCACAATCGGCGGGGACCCTGAACTCGACTCCTCCGCCATGGCGCGGATCAACGCATGGACTTTCAGTTGGAGGCTTGCCAAGGAATCTCCATTAACGGGAGGTGGGTTCGATACCTTCTCGCCGGAGATGTTTCTCCGGTACGCGCCGAATGTGACCGATGTCCACGGGCCGCACAGTATATATTTCGGGGTCTTGGCCGAACACGGCTTTACGGGATTGATTCTCTATCTGCTGCTGGTCGGCTCAGCTCTGCTCAGCACCTTCACAATGGCAAGGAGTGCGCGTCGTTACGGCGATGACCGCGCCTGCGCGTACGCCAGTCTCTTCAGGTTAAGCCTGATCGGCTTTCTGACGTCGGGGCTTTTCCTTGGGCGAGCATATTTCGACTATTACTTTGCGATGGTGGCATGCATCATCGTTCTCAAGTACCTGTGCAAGCACGCCTGGGCCGAAGGGCATGCCATAGATGAAACCGCCGCGGTGTGGCAGGACGAGCCCGTAGAGGAACTGGCGTTTGCTGGCAGGGGAGCTTAAGAGTGGCGAGCATGGTTCTCGACCGGACTTCGGTCACCACCGAAATCAACGCCGCGGTCAAACAGAGCTTTCTATGGGGCTTAGGCGGAGTGCTTACCAAGGCAGTGAGCTTCTTTATGCTCCCGCTTTACACCCATTACCTGCCGCCAAGCGAATACGGAATCTGGGAACTGCTCGACCTGTTGATGTCCCTTCTTGGAATGATGCTGAACATGGGACTCACCGCGGCTATTCTCAAATATTACGCGGCGGCGGCAAGTGACGAAGAGCGACGCCGTGTCGCGAGCAGCAGCTTCATTTTCGCTCTGATCACCGGATTGATAGTGTTCGCGGTCGGCCTGGCGCTACTCCCAACCCTAACACACGCTCTTTTGGGACCGGGCGTCACCAGCCTGTATCTTTTTCTCTCTTTTACTGTTTCCGTGATGGCCTATATAGCCACCGTTCCTTACACTCTCATGCGGGCCAAAGACCGCGCTCAGCTTCTCGTCACCTACGACACAATCGGAACGGCCGTCATCCTCACGTTGAATGTGGTTTTCGTTCTGGCGTGCGGGCTCGGCTTGCTGGGGGTCCTCCTGAGTCCACTTATCGTAGGAACGGTCAAAACAATCATTGTGTTCTATTGGACGCGGCGTGATATCACCTTCTCGGTTGACCGCAACCGGCTGCGCCAATTGCTGATATTCGGTGGCCCGCTTGTTTTATCGAACTTGACCATGTTCGTTCTGAATTTCTCGGACCGTTTCTTTCTGCGCGAGTTCCGGGGCCTGGATGCGGTCGGTATCTATGCGGTCGGATACAAGTTCGGCTACATGCTGAGCTTTTTGTTGATTCAGCCCTTTAACATGATGTGGCAATCCCGAATGTTCGTCATTCATAAACAAGCCGATCATGTACGGATTTTTCGGAATATGTTCGTCCTTTATTCGGTGCTGCTCGTAGCGTCGGGCCTAGGACTGTCGCTCTTCGGACCCACCATCCTGCCGCTGCTGGTGGATTACCGCTACACAAGCGCCGCAGCGATCGTTCCCATTGTGACTCTGGCATATGTCTTCCTTGGGATGGGCTATTTCCTGCAGGTAGGAATGTTTCTCGCCTGCCGAACCGTATTGATAGGCCTGGTCAGCGCGGCTGCGTCGGTCGTGGATCTGGCGCTGAATTTCCTGTTGATCCGGGCATACGGCATGATGGGCGCCGCCTGGGCTACTCTGTTCGGCTTTCTGGTCCTCGCCGGCGGCAGCTATTACTGCTCGCACAGAGTTTTTCCTATGCCGCTCGGCATTGGCCGGGTCACAAAGGCGCTGTTTCTTGCGGCTGTGGTCTTCTTCCTCTCGCAATGGTCCGTTGTACAGACGCCGACGGCCCTCTTATTGTGGAAAACAGGGCTCCTTGCGGCGTTTGCGGTATTGCTGTGGGCTGCGGGAGTGCTGTCTCACGATGAAATAGCGACTTTCGCGTCCGTGAGGGACAGTGCGCTAAAGGCTATATCCCGCATGCTGACTCCGATCGGTTGGGCACGCTCATGATCGTCAGAAGAACCGGCATTCCGGCCGCAATCGTCATGAACATGTACTACACGGGCCTGGGGATCGCGCGCAGTCTGGGTGAACACGGAATTCAAGTCATCGGGCTGAGCGCGCATCGAGGCGTCTACGGCAACTTTACGCGCTTTGCCGACGTTCGCTTCAGCCCCGACTCCCGGGAATCGCCTGAGCAGCTTCTGCGCTTTCTCCTGGAACTCGGGGACGAAATCGGCGAGAAATCGGTCATTTTCCCGACGCGCGATGACGACGTTCTCTTTCTTGACCGCTTTCGAGATGATCTGCATTCCTGCTTCATACCGGCCGTACCGCTCGGCCATGCTCTGGCCGCATGCCTGGACAAGTGGGAGACTTATCGGGCTGCGAAGAGGACCGGCGTGGCCGTACCCGCCACCTGGAAAGTCGAAAGCTATGAAGATCTGATGCGGGTTTCGGGCGAAATCGTTTTCCCTTGTGTTCTGAAGCCGCTGTCGGCGCATCTTTGGCGGAAGGCCGATAACTGGGATAGGGTTGGCGCCCGCAAAGCTATCGCGGTTTCGTCGCTGGATGAATTGGAAAGAGAGTACCTCGCCGTCGCTGCCGCGGACCCGAGGGTTCTGGTGCAGGAGATAGTTGGCGGAGGTGATGAACATCTGTCCGTCGTGGCTTGCTATATGGATCGTTCGTCGAAGCCGACCGCGAGTTTTTCGGCCCGCAAGCTGCTCCAGGCGCCGGAAGGCTTTGGCACCGGATGCATCGTTGAAACCGCAGAGCGGCCCGAGCCTAGCGCGATGGCGTTCCGACTGCTTGAGCACCTCGGATTCACGGGAATCGCCGAGGTCGAATTCAAATGGGACACTCTATCGCGTCACTACAAATTAATAGAGATTAACCCGCGACCGTGGGATCAGCATCGGTTGGGCGCTGCGTGCGGAGTTGATTTAATCCATCTTGCATACTGCGACCTCGCGGGAGTTCCTAAGCCCGAGATGTTAAATCGGAATGCGCCGTGCAAATGGATCGCGGAAGACGTGTTGTTCCTCGCTATGCTGCGATCTCTGTGGAAAAGAGATGGAAAGCTCGGCGCGCTTCGCCGTATGGCCCGCGGGCGAAAGATCTATGCCATCTGGTCGTGGGCTGATCCTTTGCCCTCTATCGCCTGGCTGCCGAGGCGCTGTTTCGGCATCACGGTAGACACGGTTCGGCTTATGCTTTCTACGATTACTCATCGTGGATCCCGCACACCCTCTGTGCAACAGAAGGTGGTGTCATGAGAACAATTCTGGCGCTGCTGGCAACCGTTCTTTCTGCGAGCGCAACCGGCGGCGTCCAATGGCAAATCGGGGTAGTGGATTCCGGAATCGGCGGTGAATACTCGTCCCTCCGCCTGGATAAGTGGGGCAACGCCCACGTTGCCTATGTAGACAGCAACGACGCCAATCTGAAGTACGCATTCTGGGATCATCAGCTGAACAAATGGTTTACAACAACCTTGGATCGCACGCGAGGCTTTTGTGCTCTTGCTTTGGACTCGGAGCAGCGCCCTCATATTTCTTATCTGGACTATGGGGATGCCCGGCTGAAATACGCTCGGTGGACGGGCGCGACGTGGGAAAAACAGAGCATTCCGGTCCGGGCTAAGAACGTCTCGTTCTACACTTCCATCGCGCTGACGCTCGACGACCGGCCCAGCATCACGTATTACGAATATGAGGGCCCGGACGGCGAGCAGGAGCTTCATCTGCGCAACGTGACGTTGAGCGCAGGCCAGTGGGAGCTCAGGACGGTTGATTCCACACCGGGAAGCGGCAAATTCAACTCGATCGCAACGGATAGCCGGGGTTATCAGCAGATCGCGTACGGGAATGTGAAGTACGAGGATGCCAGCCTACGCTACGCAAGCTGGAACGGTCGTTCCTGGAGCGTTGAAATTCTGGAAGGCGCGGGGCAACCGGGTACGTCCATGTGGTCTGTTTCGCTATGCGTCGACAAGGCGGACCGACCGCATATCGCCTACACGGACGTGCGTAATCGTCTCATCAAACACGCTGTCAAAACGAACGGCAAATGGAATCTTGAGGTTGTGGACTCGATTCAGAAGGAAGGCTATCCGGATCGAAACGGCATCGCTCTCGACGACGCAGGCAACCTTTACATCAGCTACTTCGATGCGGGCACGGGACTGCTTAAGTTGGCGCACAAGGAAGGACATCAGTGGGTTACTGAAACCGTGGACCGCGGTTTCGCCGGTTTCACCAATTCGCTGCAGATCTGTCAGGGCGCTATTTGGCTGACCTACTCGGACCAGAGCCGGAAGGACCTCAAGTTCGCCCGGCGCATGCTGCAGAACGGACCGGCGCTTCCGCAAAGCTCAACGGTATTGCAGGATAGCTCCCGACGCGGTGAGGGACAACAATGATCCGAACAATTGGAGGACTATCGTAATGCAAAGCGCAACGCGGGCCGTCGCCGAGAGTCGCGAATACAACGATCGCAGGCTGATCGAATGGACTGCCGGCCGTTTCGATGCGGCGGGGAAGCGTCCCTTGGCAGCCCGGCATCGGCTGCCGCAACTGGATCTGTTTAGCGATGATGCCCTGATCGATCTGCTGGATCGTTATCCGCGGAATCGCCTGCAGGCCTGGACAATGGGCACGGATCCGCTGCGGCGAGAAGACTGGCAGGCTGTTGATACGACAGGCGTGTCGGGTCGGGACTTATTTGAGGCGGTCAAGGCGGGGCGGATCTGGTACAACATCCTGCGGCTCGACCTTTTTGATCGCAGATACCGCGACGTCGTCGATCAACTTTACAGCGAGATGACGGAAGCGTGTCCGGGGTTCAAGCCAATTGCGGCGGTGGGAACGCTGTTGCTCTCTTCCCCCAACGCATTGGTCTACTACCACGCGGATGGCCCCCCAACGACCCTGTTCCACGTACGCGGCTACAAGCGAATGTGGATTTATCCGCTGGAGGAAAGATTCGTGTCCCAGCACATGCTCGAAGAGATCTTCGGATCGGCAATGGACGAGGAGATCCCATACTCTGCGGATTTCGACCGGTCAGCCGATGTGTTCAACCTGGGTCCCGGCGATCTCGTCTGGTGGCCCCAGAATCTGCCGCATCGAATAGATAACCTGGATTCGCTGAACGTGTCGCTCTCGACACGCTATCAGACCGATGCCTCCGAGCGGCGCAAGCTTGTCTACAATGCCAACCGGTTCTTTAGAAAAAAATTCGGCATGAAGACACTGTCCACACGGGACAGAGGCATGCGCTCATTTGCGAAGTGCTTCAGCTACCGCCTCTGCCGGCGCATCGGTTGGGACAACTCGACCGAGGGCTATATTTACAAGGCAAAGGTGCGCGTGGACCCACGCGGTCCCCTGGGCCTTTCTCCGCTTGTGGAACCCGTCACTCCCCCGTTTTCACGCTGATATCCAACGGAAATGACAGCCACGCAAACCACCAGCGCGAACTATTGGGAAGACTACGGCGAATATGTGCTGATGGCCATGCCGTACGCGGATGAAGTATTGGTCCGGGGCAATGGCTCTACCGTCACGGATGCGGACGGCAATGAACTGCTGGATCTTGCGTCGGGAATGTTCTGTTCCGTGCTCGGCCACAACCATCCCGAGTTCATTCGACGCATCGTCCAACAGACCGACGCGTTGCTGCATACTGGTACGCAATTTCTCTCTCCACCCGTCTTTGAGGCCAGTAAGAAGCTGGCCGAAGTGGCGCCGGCGCGCCTTAGCAAATCGATTTTTCTGTCGACCGGTACAGAGGCCAATGAGTTCGCCTTCCGGCTAGCCAAGGCTTACACGGGAAGGACCGGCATCGTCGGATTTTCTCGCGGATACTACGGGACGTCAGTCGCCACTAAGAGCATATCGAGCCTGTTCTCGCACGGATTGAAGGACTCGCTGCCAATTGTTCCGGACAGCTATCGCCTGCCGATCACCGCGGAATGCGCCGGCTGCTTTACACAAAGTTCACCTCGCCATTGCGATTTTCCGTGTCTGCGGTCCGCTGACGACTGGATCGGCGATTGGAGCAACATCGCAGCAATTATCGCCGAACCCGTGATGTCAGCCGGAGGAATGCTGATTCCGCCGCCCGGATACTTGCGGGACTTGCAGCGAATCGCCCGGCAGCACGGTGTTTTGCTCATCGCCGATGAAGCCCAGACCGGCATGGGCCGCACTGGAAAATGGTTCGCCGTCGAGCATCACGGCATCGAGCCTGACATCCTGACGATCTCGAAATGCGCAGGCAACGGGTTCCCGGTGGCCGCAGTAACGACCACTCCCGAGATAGCCGACAAAGTGATCGGCTCTGGTCTGTGGAATCTGACAAGCCATCAGTCGGATCCGGTCGGCGCGGCGGCGGTGGCCGCTGTGATCGACATCGTGCGAACGGAGAATCTGGTGGAATCCGCGCATCGGTCCGGCGAATACTTCATGGAGCAACTCAGAAGTCTCGGCCGAACGCACTCGTTCCTTGGCAGCTTGCGCGGTCAGGGCCTGATGATTGGGTTCGATCTGGTCGTCGAAGACTCGGCGACAACAGAAGAGATGGCCAACGACTTTATGTATGGTTGCAGGCGCCGGGGCGTCCACCTGACGTTCGGTTATGGCAGCCGCTCGTTCCGCATCATACCCCCGCTGACAATTTCGCGAGCGGAAATTGACCGGGCCATCAATGTAATGGATGAGGTCTTCACCGGCTTGTCGATGAAGAAGAGCGGCAGTCGCGACGACTGGCCGAAGAATCCTTGTACAAGCCGGATGCAGAAGGATCGCCCTGTAAAGCGCGTGATTTCTGGATTGTGGCGCTCGAGTCCCGAGGAGTGGGTGCACAAGGCCAGAGAACTGGCAGGGCTCGGGTTGGGATCGCTGTAAACGCTGGGATGGTTGTAAATCTGACGGAGGAACGGCTATGAAACTCGCAGCAGTAGGAGCAGGCTATTGGGGCATCAACCTGGTGCGGATATTTCACCGCCTCGGGGTTTTGACGAAGATCTGTGACTTCAACCCCGCACGCCTGGCGCAATTATCGGCGGACTACCCGGATGTCGCAGTGGAAGGTTCCTGGCAAGCCGTGATGGCCGATCGTTCACTGGATGCCGTGGTGATCGCGACGCCGGCGGAAACTCATTACGAACTGGCCAAGCAGGCGCTTCTTGCGGGTAAAGATGTCATGGTCGAAAAGCCCATGACGCTGCGATGCGAGGAAACGGAAGACCTCATCGAGATGGCCGAGTCGCGGCGTCGCATTCTGATGGTCGGCCATCTGCTCGAGTACCACCCCGCGGTCACTCGTCTGCAATCTCTGGTAGAGCGGGGCGAACTCGGCAAGATTGAGTATGTCTACTCGAATCGGCTGAATCTCGGCAAGGTGCGGCGCGAGGAGAACGCACTATGGAGTTTCGCCCCGCATGACATTTCGGTGATCCTGCTGCTGTTGAAACAACTGCCAATTCAGGTCACGGCGACAGGCGGAACCTACCTGCAGCCCAATATCGCCGATGTGACGGTCTCAACGATGCTTTTCGATCGCGGCGTCAGGGCTCACGTCTTCGTCAGTTGGTTGCACCCTTACAAAGAGCAGAAGCTCGTGATCGTGGGTGAACGGCGCATGGCCGTTTTCGACGATGTGCGTAAGACCGAAAAGCTTCAGATATTTGATAAGCACATCGAAATCGTGAACGGGCAATTCGTGGCGGAAAGACCAATGCCCGAGGCGGTTCCGTTCGAGCCAGACGAGCCTCTCATGTTGGAGTGCCGCCACTTCGTGGAGTGCGTGGACACCAGACGGACTCCGAGGACCGACGGGCATGACGCGTGGAGGGTGCTAAGAGTCATGGAGGCCAGCCAACGGTCGCTCAGCATGAATGGCGAGCCCGTCCAGTTGGAAGCCCATCGCTCACTGGAGCTTTTGCGTGCCTGATTACGCCATTCTCGACCAGGAACAGCGACCAATAGGCGTCGGTCTCCCTGCGCTGCAGCCGGGCGACTGCTCGCTGGTGTCGTCCACCATAGACACCGCGCCGCCGGACCTGGTCGCAAAGTGGCGGGTGTTCGGCAATTCCAGCCTCTCGCCGATGCACAATGCCGATTGGCTCAAAGGATACTTCGACGGCCAAACTCGGAACTTGCGCGTTTACTCTCTGCTTGAAGCCGGGGCGTTGCGCGGGTTTGCTCCATTTCTCGTGAGGGACTGGCCCTTGAAGTGGTACCTCGGGGAGTTGTGCGTGGGATCGTTTCCTCTCCGGCGAATGCGGCTGTTGGGAGGCTCTCTGGCCTTTCCGGAAAACGAGGCCTTTTGCGATTTGCTCTTGAGCCGCATCCTTTCTGATGGCGGCTTCGACGCTCTGCTCTTTGAAGAAATCCCGGTCGATTCGTTTTTCTGGAAGTACCTTAACACAAGCAGTCTGATCCGCAACTCATTCCTGCCATATCAGCCCGAGGCCGCCTCCCGCCACCCGATTCTGCATATCAACGGTACGTTCGCGGAATACATGGGCAAGTTCTCTTCAAAACATCGAAACACCCTGCAGCGCAAGGTCCGGAAACTGCGTGATTTCTCGGGCGGTGATATGCGCCTCGGGCGTTACGAGTCGCCAGCCGATGTTGCAGCGTTTTTCGACGTGGCTGTCGAGATCTCGCGTAAGACGTATCAATGGAAGTTACACCAGCGCGGCCTGAGCGAAATTGACATGCTCAGAGAGCGCCTTCGATTCGCCTCGGACAAAGGCTGGATGCGCTGCTACCTTCTGTTTTGTGGCGAGCGGGCGGTGGCGTTCATCCTGGGCTATCAATACGAGGGCACGTTCTTTCTGGACGAGATCGGCCACGATCCGGAGTTCGCAAACTATTCCGCCGGAACCGTGCTCCAGTTGCTCTGCGTAGAAGACCTCTTCAATTACAATCGCGCTCGAATCTTCGATCTGCAGGATTTCTCACGTTACAAAGATGAATTGTCAAACGACAGCTATGTGCAGGGAAGAGTATTGCTGTTTCGGCCCGGGGCGTATGCCCGCTTTCTGCGCACTGGCCACAGTCTCTGCAGCGCCGTGACGCTTGCGGCGTCGGCTTCGCTCGACCGGCTGGGGTTGAAGAGCAGAGTCAAAAAGCTGATCCGCCGGGTGGGTGGCGCTCAATGAAAGACCCGGGTCCTGCCGGAGAGCGACCGGTTCATGTTTGAGACGGACCAGTACGAAGCTGGCATGCGCGCTGAGCCGCCCGCATATCCCCTTGCGCTTTACTCGCCGATCGAAGACATAGCGGAGGCATCTTTCCTGGTCTGGGGCGAGCACTGTACGGAATGTTCGGCGCCTGAATGCTATAAATCCTGCGATTTGTATCGTCCGCGCCCCGATAAGCGTTGCCGTAGATTCCGTTTCGGAATCCACAAGAACCGGCGCTTCAGTTCTTTCCGGCGCTACGGCGCCGAAGTCGAATTTAAGAAATGGGGAGTGCTGGGCTCGATGGGGAACACCGCGATGTTGTCGCGGTTCCAGGTGCTCTGGCTTGAGCGCTTTATGAATATTGCGGCGCGCGGGATGAACGCTGTTGGTCCCTTAATTAGCTATTTGACCCGGGATGAACGTTGGGTCTATCCGGCGTTCGGCTTCTCTCGTCGGCTGATCAGTTGGCTGCATAGCCGAAACAAAGGTCGCACCAAACCGGATTCCTTTCTGCTGGAAGTCTACAATCCCGCGTCGTCCGCTGTCCGCATGCAGCTGGCGATGAGTTATGCACCGGAAGCTCAGCGCGGGCGTCCGGAGATGGTTCAGATCATGCCGCGCTTTCGGACTACCGTCGAATTCACGCCCGGCTACTCTCGCCACGAATTCGACCGGAGATTGTTTAAGAGCTTCGCCGAGACCGCGTTGGCGTTCAATATCACATTGACGCCGGAAGCCGATGCGGCGTCCCGCCTCGTATTTCTGACGGCGGATTTCGTGCGTTACGCGGCCAGAAAGCCTTCGCCGACCAGCACGCTTCCCGATATCAAATGCGTCGTCTGGGACCTCGACAACACCATGTGGGATGGCATTCTCGTGGAAGACGACGAAGTCAAACTGAAGCCGCAGATGAAGCGGATTCTGAAGGCGCTCGATGCGCGCGGCATCCTGTCGAGCATCGCCAGCAAGAACAATCATGAGGCGGCATGGCGTCGTCTGGAACAGATGGGTATTGCTGAATATTTTCTGGTTCCACAAATCAACTGGACACCCAAGAGCGAGAATCTCCGTTCGATCGCCAGGCGCCTGAACATTGGCCTCGACACCTTCGCTTTTGTGGACGACAACCCATTTGAGCTGAGCGAGGTTGGCACTGCCATTCCGGAAGTCGTCTGCATTAACGCAAACGACTTCGACACATTACTAAGCGACCAACGATTTCAGGGCAGCCAGACCGCGGATGCGAAGAGCCGCCGTCGCTATTATCAGGAGACAATCGTCCGTGAAGACAGTGAGAAGACGTTCGGCGGCGATTACCTCAAGTTTCTCGAACACTGTGACATTCGTGTCGAGATTCGCCAGTGCCGGGCGGAGGATTTTGATCGCGCGGCCGAACTGGTACAGCGCACCAATCAGCTCAATTTCTCCGGACACAAATACGATCGCGCACAGCTAAGGACAATTCTGGATGATCAGACGATAGAGAAGTATGTTCTCGATTGTTCCGACAGGTTCGGAGCGTATGGTCTGATTGGATTCGGCATTGTGAAGCAAGCGGTAGACGCTGTCGAGGTGCAGGATCTGATGTTGTCCTGTCGCGTTCAGGGGAAGCTGGTCGAAGAGGCGTTTTTCAGTCATATGGAGACGCATCATAACTTGGGGGAAGCGCGCCGCCTCAGAGTGACCTTCACAGAGACCAAACGTAATGAGCCAGCGCGGCAGGTCCTGGAGACGTGCGGTTTCACAAAACTCGAATCGGAAGGAGGCTTTGTCCGGGAGATGCGCCGGGACGGTGGCGGCCCCGAAGTGGTGCGGATAAATTGCGCAGTCTGCTCCCAGGTTACAGCAAACGCAGTCGGATAAAGAATATGTCTGCAACGATTCACCAACTCGCCACCTACTGGAAGCAAGGCGCGGGTTCACCGTGGCGCGCTCTGGAGTTTCTAATTCGCCGGGCGGTCCCGTTCGGCGTCTCCTTTAAGGACCTTGAATCATACCGCATCAGCACCTGGCGGCATGGGAAACTGCCCCGGATGCACCTGACGCAGATCTTTCCCGGTATCGAAACGGTGAAGGTGAATCTGCTGAACCTGTACCAGCGCAAGATTGGGCTATCGATGGATGCAGGTGAGGTCATGGTGCTTTGCGCTATCGTCAGATTTTTGGGCGCCCGAAAGGTTGCTGAAATCGGAACGTACGACGGCAACACAACGCTCAACGTGGCGGCAAATCTGCCTCGGGACGGATGTGTTACCACGATCGATCTTCCTCCTAACTGGGATCGCAAGTTTGTGTACGACGTGCCGAACAGTCACTGGAATGTAACCGATCGCAACCGAATCGGAATCCAGTACCGGGGCACAGAGTACGAGAACCGGATCCGGCAGGTGCTCGGTGACTCAGCGACGGTCGACTGGAGTGAGCTGCATCCCCCGTTCGACTTGATTTTCATCGATGGCTGCCATTATCGCGATTACGTGAACGCTGATACCGCGCACGCGATGCGCAACATCCGACCAGGCGGAGTAGTTGTATGGCACGACTACGGAGATATTAAAGACGTCAGCCTGGTTGTCGACGAGACCGCCCGCCAGATGACTGTGCGCGTTGTTCGCGGAACGCGCCTAGCTGTCGGTTGGCAAGGGCCTCGCCCGGCGCCGGCCGCTGAGAGTGAAACCGTGATCTTGCCACCGCGTGGATGACGATCCCCGAGTTAACTATCCCCGGAAATGAGGCCTGAGATGGAGAACCTGCTGGAAACGGAATCGCCGATGAACGAGCATCCCGTGCGGGGACTGGAAAACGCGATAAGAGCGGCGCAGGCATGCGCCCGTTCACGGCAGTTCGCGCAATTTGTGGAAACAGTGAGGAAGGTCTATCCGTGGCGCTTCGAGCGCCTCAGCCCGGACGTCCTGCAGCGTGATTATCTGCGCGTCGTCGACCATCACCTGAGGCACATGATCCCGTTGGTCGAACCGTGCGTAGAGCCCGGTGTAAGGCGGGTGCTTGATTTCGGCTGTGGATCAGGGGGCTCGGCCATAGCCCTCGCTCTCACTTGTCCGGACATCCACTGCTATGGAACGGACATCGATGAGAGCGAGGTTCTGATGGCGCGCGAAAGAGCGAAGCTCTACAATGTCGCGGAGCGATGCCAGTTTCAACACGTGACCCCGGGTGAGCCGCTGCCCTTTGCCGATGGTTTCTTCGATTTCAGCCTTTGTTCCTCCGTGATTGAATACGCCACCGAGAAGGACGTCCGGCAGTTCTGCGTGCGGGAGATGGTACGTCTCATTGCGCCGGGATGCTGTTTATTCTTCTCGGTACCGAACCGGCTCTATCCGTTCGAGATTCATACGCGGAAATGGGGATGGAATTACTTCCCGCAACTGCTCGGGGCGCACACGGTGGGTTCGACCTTTTGGGAAGTACGGAACCTGGCGAAGCCGGAGTTGCTCACGCTTTACCGCACGCCCGTGGCGCGCCTGTTCCGGCCTTGGTCAACCTTCTGCTTGCGCAAAAGCGTGTGAGGGCTTACCGGTCGGCAAATTGATACCAATCCAATTTGTAGGCAAACAGCGCCTCGGTGGTCTCCCATGGTCCGCCACGCCGCAGACGCATACGATCGGTTGAAGAGTAGTTCATTCCCCAGATTGTCGTTACTGCAGCCTTGTATCCTGCGCCCCGCATGATCTCGTTGCCCCACGGCTCGTAGTCTTTTTCTCGTCCGTTGGGATAAGCGAACGTCTCGACCGGGCGCTGCAGTTCCGTCTCAATGCGGCGCTTGCACTCCGAGACTTCCCACCACGCGTTCTCGCGGGTAAGACGCGAGAGAAACGGATGAGTGACTGTGTGCCCGCCGAAATCGACTCCGTGCCGATTCATGTAGCGCGCTTGATCCCAGGAGAGCATCCGCCCGCGCCGCTCTCGATCATCCGGAACGCCAAGTTGGTTCATTATCACGGACAGCCATTGTCGCCGCTCTTCATCCGGGAGGTCCCGCAAAAGGCCAAAGATCGACTCGTTCGCGCGCAGACGTTCGGCGAGGGTACGGAACCAGAACCGCCGCGGAATGTCGATTTCAAGATCGACGTGCTCGCGCGGTGTTTTCTTTATCGCAAGAGCCAGTTGTTCGAACCAGATCGGGTCGTCGCGATCCATCGTCCCGGTCGTGAGGAAAATCGTCGCCGGCAAACCGTACCGCTGAAGGATCGGGAAGGCGTTCTCGCAATTGTCGCGATAGCCATCGTCAAAGGTCACCGCCACCACGGATTCCGCGGGACCATCATCGAGATGCCGGATCAGATCCGGCATAGCGACGACCTTATAGTGTCGTGAGACATAACGCATCGTCTGCTCGAAGAGTTTCGTAGAGATGGCCGGAAAAAACGGATCGTGATCGTCGTTTACCCGGTGATAGATGAAAATTCGGGCGGATGGTCCCCGCCTGCGCGAAAGCCTAAGCCCCGGCCCCAGGCGGTACCGGGCGCGGAGTGGACGGATCACCGCGGGCAGGCGGAGTTTGAAATAAGCCTTCGCGACAGCGGCGCGGCGCCAATCCGAGGAGGGTAACGGCGGCAAGCCAACGCTGTCGCACTGCTGGGCCGCTTTCTGTCCGCGCTCATCGCGCGCTCCATGGGCCGCAGGCGATATCCCGGCCGCAGCTTCAGTGATCCTTTCCTTCATGCGTTGATGCCATTTTCCGCCGCAACAGAACAGGAGATTTCTCACGCCAGGACGCGCCGTGACGATCCGCTTGCTGTATTTGATCTCCGCGCCCCAATCGGTTTTGTGCCGCCCGATTCCTCCCAGGAAATCGTATTCGCGCACCCCCTCTTCGATCATCTTTCGAATGGACCATGCGCGCAGCCCAACGCCGCAATTCCAATGAGATGATTCGGGCTCGTACCCTTCCTGCAGTTGCGAGTACGCGCCGTTGTAGACGAAACCATACTGACAGGCCAGGATTCGACCGCTCCGTTCCAGCCAGCTGAATCGCAGCCGGTTGCAATCCAGCAGAGCCGGGGAGAGCGCGCGATAAAAATCGCGCTTGCCCTCGCGGCTAAACACGCCGGCTTTGCCGTCCTGAGCCCATCGGCGGGTGTGGAGATCGAACAGAACCTCGAGCAGTCGGTCGAGTTCTTTCCTGCTCTCGCAGAATCCGAATTTCACCTCTGCGCGGCTCTCCAGATTGCGAAGGGTCGACCTGATCTGGGTGCGGAACCGCGGTCGCAACATGTTGAGGTACTCTTCCCATGTTGCCGGCAATTGCACGGTTCCGGAAGGGACGTCAACTTCTTCCCAGAGCCTCTCGTCGCGCGCCGCCATGCTTCTGAGCAGCGACAGATTCGGCGATGCGGCGGGAATTTCGTTGAGAGCGAGAACCGGATACTCGCGGCGCCGCTTCGTCCAATACTTGTAGAAGGCTTCGAGAACGGCTGGCTCAAACCCTCGCTCGATGATGAAATCCAGATAATCCGAGTCGGTGGATCCGTCACCCGCGAATATAAGCGCCTGCCGGCTCTGCCCGCTTCTCCGCAGAGTCTGGAGACGAAGCGGGGCGATGCCGCGAACGACTCCTCCGTCGTCAGTGGCAGCCAATAATCGCAGCGCTCCGGATTTGCCGTAGGCGCTCCACCAAGCGCCGATCCATTCGACTGTAAGAAAGATAGTGTCGGAATCTGACTCGCTCAGGATTCTTTCCCAATCGGGCCGCAGTTTCCGAAGATCGTCGGGCTTGCGGAATTCCACTACGGTCATACCGCGACGCCCGCCATCTGGTCCACTACCTGACGGTGCCACAATTCCAGGATCAGGAACGTCCAAAGCGTGTCCCCGTAGTAAGTAGAGGTGTCGGCCTCATGCTTGCGAAACAGCTCCTCGACGAACGATTGCCGGAAGTATCCGCGTTGCGACGCGCGACGGGACAACAAAACGTCACGCGTCAACTCCCGCATGCGCGGGTCGGATTTCATCCAGTCTGCCACCGGGATACCGAATCCGTGCTTCGTCTTGCGTATGATCTCGGTCGGCAGCAAATTGCGAAACGCGCGTTTAAAAAGGTAACGCTTCTCGAGTCTCTTCAATTTCAGACGCGCCGGAATCCTCCCCGAAAACTCCGCTACGGACCGATGCAGAAACGGAAAGCGGGTGCGGATGCCGGCCATCTCCGACATACAGGTGACCTTAGGCAGGTCGCTGTCGGCCAGGGTGATCTTCACGTCCACGTAAAGAAGCCGATCGAGATGATCGGACGCCGCCGCTTGGGCATAGTGTCGCGACGGAATATCGAGAAAAGAATATTCGCCGATCGCATCCAGAAAATCCGGTTCGAAGATATCTGCCGCCGGATGAGAGGCAAGAAACTGGAAGGAACTGAAACGTTCCACGGCGGGCAGGTTGGCGCGGCGAACGTAGCCGTGCGCCCGTCGAAACGGGCCGCCGCGCGGCATCGCCGTCAAGACAGGCTCAATCAGTCCCTCTCGCAGGATCCGCGGCAGGGTCCTGTAAGAGGCGAAGATCTTGTCGGTTCGGTACCGCTCGTTGCCCCCGAACAGTTCATCGCCGCCATCGCCGGCAAGCAGTAACGTCACCCCATGTTGCGCGGCAAGCTTTGCGCAAAAGTAGGTAGCGATCGCGGAGGAATTTCCGAATGGCTCATCAAAATAGCGGACCATGCGCGGAAGCGCCTCAAAGCAGTCCTGAGAACTGACGTAATACGTGTAGTGGCGGGCTCCGAATCTCTTTGCCGCCAGTTCGGCATAGCGCATTTCATTGAAGGGCTGCTCCTTGAATCCTATAGAGAACGCCCGCACTGGCCCTTTCCCGGCTCGCGCCATCATTCCGACGACGGTGCTGCTGTCCGTGCCGCCGCTGAGAAACGCGCCTTTTTGTTCGAAAGAATTGCTTCCGTACGTAGCCTTCACGGCCCGCTCGACGACATCTTCCAATTCGTTCGCAAGCCGATCTTCGTCTGCCGGAACGTTGGGATCGTAGCGCATATCCCAATACTGTTTGAGCCGAACGCTCCCATTCGATGCAATCAGCAGCGTGCCCGGAGTCAGCCGTTGGACCTTCGTAAGGGTCGTCTCCGGCGCCATGTTGGTAGTGAAATTCAGAATGTTGGCTATCGCCTTAGGGTTAACCCCGAGGTCGATATCGCCCATGGACGCGAAGGCATCGACTCGCGAGGCGATCATCAGCGAACGGCCATCCGAATAATAAACGAGGCGATTGATACCGAAATGATCGATTGCCGCGAGAAGTACTCGCCGCACACGATCCCAGAGGATCACAGAAAACGCGCCGCTGAGCTTCTCGACGAATCCTTCGCCAACTCGTTCGTAGAGCGCCGCTATCAGGCTGGCTGTTCGGGCGTTTGCAGTAGGATACGACGAAGACCGCACCAGAAGCGTTAACTCGTTCTCGTTGTCAAGATCGGCATCGCAGGCGATCAGAAGCCGATTGTCCTGGTGGATTTGCCTGGTTGAAGAAGGCGACGAGAGACCCACGCCGCAGGTCTCGGCGGTTTTTATCAGGCTTTGCTCTGAATCGATGCAAAGCGCACCGGTGAGCGTGGCGAGTGTAGCCGCGAAGCGTTCCGGTCTCTCCCCTTGAGCCTGCCAGATCGCGGAAATTCCGCTCATGCCGCTTTGTCGACCTCGCGCCAGCTCTTAAACATGAGTACGCACCAGAGGAGAGCCGACCAATCACGCCGCCCGGCTTGATGCTGATTCCAACAACGCCTCACAAATGCGCCGTTAAGCGCGTCGTCCTGCGTCGCGATTAAAGATCCGTAGGCGAAGTCTTTTAGTTCGCCACGGAACCACTCTGCGACGGGAACGGCAAAGCCCTTTTTCTTCCGCGTCAGCACTGCATCGGGCAGCACCTGTTTCAGCGCCTTTTTGAAAATATATTTCCCCTGCCCGTTTCGCAGCTTGAGGCTGGACGGCATGCGCGCAACCAATTCCATCAGCTTGTGGTCGAGCAGCGGGCAACGCACCTCGAGCGAATTCGCCATGCTGGCTCGATCCACTTTGGCGAGAATGTCATCCGGAAGGTAGGTTTTGATGTCGACGTACTGGATGCGCGACAAGACATCGTCCGTTTGCGCGCGATCCCAGTGTTCGCGCAGGACGCTGACCGAGTCATAGCCCGCCAGTTGCCGCCACACGTCTCCGCTCAGAAGATCCTTCTTCATCGATGCGGGGCAGACGGAAATACTTTGGAAGTATCCCTCGAGGGGGTTCAGCGCGAGACTCTGCAGCGTATTTTTCGCGCGGAACATCCGCGGCGCCCAGCCCAGCTTGGGATAGACGTAGCCCGCCGGCCGAAGCACGCCTTTGCGCAGCCACGCCGGCAAATTTGCCCGCACCTGATTCTCTCGGTGAACGAGTTTGTAGCGCCGGTATCCTGCGAAGCTCTCATCGCCGCCATCACCGGAAAGAGCTACCGTGACGCGTTGACGCGCGACCTGCGAGACGTAATAGGTAGGAACGGCGGATGAATCCGCGAATGGTTCGTCATAGTGCCACGCCAGCTTCGGGATCAGTTCGATGGCATGTGGTTTGACGGTCTGCTCGAAATGATCTGCGCTCAGAGTTGATGCAAATTCTCTCGCTTCATTCGCCTCGTCGTAATCGCTTTCGGTAAAACCGATTGAGCAAGTGGTCACGCGTGGCTGGAATTCGCGCATCACCGCGACAACCGAGGACGAGTCCACCCCGCCGCTTAAGAACGCTCCCAACGGCACATCACTGACGAGCCGCGATTTGACCGCCGACCGGAATTCCGCCAGAAAGGACTCGCACCACTCGCTTTCGGACATTTGGCGCGTGTCGCCAAAGTTGAGATCCCAGTACGGAACTTCGCGGACCCCGGACTCATCCGCTATCAAATAATGCGCCGGCCGCAGCTTACGAATCCGGCGGTAAATCGTCTTGGGCGCCGGCACATAGAGGAACGAGAAAAAGTCCGAGAGAGCTTCAGCGTCCATCTCTTTCGAGACGCCGCCTGCCGGCCAAATGGATTTGATTTCCGACGCGAATACGAGACGGCTGCCGTCCCAGGCGTAGTACAGGGGCTTCTTTCCCAATCGATCGCGCGCCAGAAGCAGTCGTCGTCGCCGAGAATCCCAGAGCGCGAGCGCGAACATCCCGCGCAGTTCCGCGAAGCAGCTCTCACCGAGTTCTTCATAGAGATGGACGATCGTCTCCGTATCGGATCGCGTCCTGAACTTGTGCCCGATCGACAGGTAGCGTCGGTTTAGTTCCTCGAAGTTGTAGATCTCGCCGTTGAAGGTGATCCAGACTGCGCCATCTTCATTGGACAGAGGCTGGTGGCCTCCGGCAACGTCGATGATCGAGAGGCGGCGAAAAGCCAAGCCGATTCCCGCCGCGCTGTAGTGGCCTTCATCGTCCGGACCGCGATGAACGATCGTGTCGGACATGGCCTTGAGGGTGGCGCAGTCGATGGCCGATTTGCTGAAGGGCTCAAAGATTCCGCAAATTCCACACATGAGTTACGCCGCCGCGGCTATTCGCGACGAAACTGTCGCGGTCAGATCTTCATAGACCTTTTGGTATTGCCGAACCATGGAGTCGATTGAAAACTGTTCGCGTACACGCCGCCGGGCCGCTTGCCCGAGAGTCGAACGCAGTTGCGAGTCCGATTGCAAATTGCACAGCCTCTTCGCGAGACGATTGAAGTCGCCGGCCGGAAAGAGAAGCCCCGATTCACCGTCGATGACAACTTCAGGATTTCCGCCCACGGCCGTCGCGACGACGGGCAGTGCGCTTGCCATCGCTTCCAGAAGCGAATTGGAAATTCCCTCGATTACGGAAGAAAGCAGGTAGGTATCAAAAGCAGGGAGAAACTCCGGAACCCGATGGCTCAATCCCAAAAACGTCACTCGATGCCGCCACTGCAGGTGAGCGCTGACGAACTCTTCCAGACGGGATCGCTCCGGTCCCTCGCCGATGACGATCAGTCGCCAGTCACAGCCTGATTCATCGAGAGCGCTGATGCCTCTGAGCGCCGTCAGGTAATCTTTGGCGGGAGTGAGGTTACCGACGCAGCCGATGCAGAATTGCCGTTCCGGAATCCCGAACTCCGCGCGAACGCGGGCGCGCACGGCTTCATCCGGCCGGTAACGCTCGCTGTCGACGCCGTTGTGAATCACTGTGATGCGGCCAGCATCAAAGCCGGTGCGCCTTGCGTGCAGATCCCGCAATTGGCCGGATACCGAAAGCACACGATGCGCAAGTTCAAATGCGAGTCTGCGAAACCTGCTGCGGCGCCACGGCTCTTCCACGCTGGTGTCCGCTTCGAGCCCGTGCTCGCCGTGAACTACCGCGCCGCAGCGCGCCCATCGTCCCGCCAAAACTGTCTCGATCGCAGACCAGTTTCGCGAGTGGACCACATCGGGATTCACCTCTTGAATCAGGCGCCTGAGAATTCCTGCCTGAAACTGGCGTCCCTCCGGCTTTTCGAGGCACATGACGCGACCTCCCGCTGCCCTGACGCGATCCGCATTCGGGCCCAGGCGACGAAGGGCGCACACGACATGTTCGTAACGGCATTGGTCGAGATTCTCGATCAGATTCGCGAGTCCGTTCTCCAGACCGCCTTTGCCCAGGTTGTCGAGCACGTGCATGACGCGAATCCGCTGCGCCATCGCTATCTTGCTCCGGCCCGCGTGTGGATTGTTTGCGGGCGAGGCAGTTCACTCGGTTGTTGCCGCGTCTCTACAGAACGGCACGCGAAAAACCAGTACGGTGCTTTGAAATGCGCGAAGGTCGGCTGTATGCGCGCGCGCGCCACCTGCCGGCAACAGCCTGCCAGGGCCGATTCTTCGATCACGTCGTTGGCGTCATCTGAAAGAGTGAAGCGCGCGCACGCTTGTTGCGCACACAAAGAGCCACCCAAGTGGTGAGGAGCGCGAATCTTTTCTCCTTTGTCCGAGGGGTAAGGAATGCGATGCCACCGATAACGAATTCGCATGGCTGCGACGAAAGGTGTGGTAGGCGCGGCGAGGATTTGAACCTGCGACCTCCCTGGAGTTAAAGCAGGGCGCTCCAACCGGCTGAGCTACGCGCCTATACGTCGTCCCCCTTTAGATCGAGGGTATCCATCGGATAACCCTTGGACCGATGACCTTTGTCCATGAAAGCGGGAGCCTCTTCCATACCGCGATCGGCAATTGAAACTTCGCGTCGACTGGGCTCAGGCGTGGAATCTCGCTGGCTTTCACCAACTGGTACCGGTATGGCAGTTCTTCCACCTGCATCGACCAGGCTGACTTGAAGTGGAACGCCCCCGTGCCCTTCTTGCTTCTTCCGAAATCAAAGCTGTGATAACCCTCGCGAGAACTCTGCTCAATCAGGCTCCAATACATAAAGTTGTTGGGAGAATCCCGGTGGCTTTCAGCAATTGAGCCGCCATAATATGGGAGAACCTGGCCCCGGAAATAGAAGCAGAAGACGCCGGCAATAGCCGTGCTCCCCTTTCGGACCCCGAACAATCTGCAGTTTTTTGGAAATTCGCGTCGCAGAGTCAGAAATAATTCGCGCGAAAACACAGGGGTTCCCAGCCTCCGAACGCTTTGCGCGTAGATCTCGTAAAAGTGACGGTCCGTCAGATCCTCGGTCCATGTGAGATCCGCTTTCTGAGACTTTCGGATTGCATATCGGGTGTCTCGCGGCATATTCCTGAGCAGCACCTCGGGGCCGGGGGTCAGATCCAGCGTGAATGTTACATAGAGATCTCTGCCAGGCAACCCGGTCTCGAAGGACTCTGTCCGATTGCGCATTTCCAGATATTTTGCGCCCAGTGCCGCCGCCAATTCCTTGCCAGCGCTTAGCAACCTGAAGTAGACCTCCCTGTCATCGGCGCAGACGCCGCCATAAACGGCGAGCGGCAGCGAAACCAGGCAATCTCCAAAAATTTTGTTGCGAACCCGACTGATCGGGAACACGCCGCAGATTGCGTTGTCACGCCGCGCTGTCAGCCAGTAGCATTGCCGCTTCAGGACACCCTCGATAACGTTTTTCCAGCCTGAGAGATGAAAGAACGTTCCCGCAGCGCAGCGCTGCACGAACTGATCCGCTTCATCTTCCTCGCCTGGCTCCAGCAGCCGGATCTCGACCATGGACGAAGCCACGGGTCTCGAGAGTCTCGGCAAAATTCCTTCGGACATGTGGCGCTCTTAGTAGTATTTGTAATATCCGGTGAGGTCGGTTCGAATGCCTCGGTTTAATACTGTGCCGATAATTCGAAAAGGGCTGAGCTCCTGAACCGCCTTCTGCAATCCCTTTCGCGTCGTGGCAAAGGCACGCGCCACCACGAGGACTGCATCGCAGCCGGCCGCAAGCAGCTGCGCGTCCGAGACCAGGTTGACCGGAGGAGAGTCTATAAGAACCAACGAGAAATGTTCGGCCATTTTACGCAGTTGTGGAACCAGGCGGGACGAGTAAAGCAGCTCGGCGGGCGGAGTAGCAGAACTGCCCCGGAGCATAAAGTAACCGGGATTGTTGTCGCACCTGAGGACAACATCCTCAAGCTCAGCCGTTCCTTCGATCAGGTTCCCCAGGCCAGGAAGCTCTCCGACGCCCAGCGCCTTGCCGAGTCTTCCCCTGCGCAAATCTCCATCCACCAGCAACACGCGGTACGATGGGACCGCCGCGAGGCTCAATGCCAGATTCAACGCTGTCACGGTTTTACCGTCTTCCGGAGCCGGACTGGTAATAACAAGGCTGCGGAATGGATTTCGTTCCTGCTCCTGAATGATTTTGGCTCTAAGGCGACGATAGCTTTCGATTACAGCGAGATCTATTGTGTTAGGAATCAGAGGCGCTGTCCGGTCCAGCGCTCCCTTCGCAATGACGCCCAACCAGCCATTCGTGGGGCTCGCGTCTTTAGACGCAGAGGCACCGGCGGCAGATCCTTCTCCCCTGTCATCCTCGGTACGGGCGTTGTTCTGAGGCGCAGCCAAACCGGGGAACTCGCGATCGATTCGCGACTCAACCGCACTGGCCGGGCCGTCGGCTGGCTTTTCAGCCAATTCTGGAATGGTTGGGTTTACCTCCCGTAATGCGCGATAAAGGCGGCTCATTGTTTAGTTTGTTTTTGATGGTAGACAAACCCGACCTGCAGGCTAATCCAAAATCAAGAAAATCTGACGAGGAGGCCTCCATCTCCTCCACAGAGCAACTCGGCCATATATCACTATGCCTATTTATTCCGTGTTTGAGCCAGCTATCCGGTTAGTCTATGTCGAATGTAAGCCGGCGGCAAGCCCCCAACCCGGGAAGGTCTGTTGGTTCTCGTTTCCTCCAAACTAAATGTCCTCGTTTCCAGCGAGCGAATAGTTACTCCAGCGAGCCTAGGCGTCACTGGCGGCTTGCGCAGTCTTGCGGTGGCATTTTTTTGGCCGTTCATGGAACCGGGCCGCGGATCAGCCTGAACGGACTCGGCTTTGGCGGCGGTTATCGGCAGCACTGTAGTCTTCGGCGTATGCCTGCATATCAGGTCGGCTACATCGTCCGGAAAGGTCTCTGCTCAGCTAACCTGTCCTGCCGAGATCGTACTGGATATAAGTCATGATGTTCCTCGATCGTAAGCCGCTCGAGCGGACAGACGGCCTTGGTTCTTCGGTTGAGCTGTCTCAACCCGGGTTGGCTGGTTGGCCAGGAGTGACAATTTCCAGGAGTTTTTCCCGCTCCGTTTCCAGGTTCGCAAGGGATGAGTTTCTGCGGGCAAACTCCGGGGGCAGCCATGATGTGCGTGTTCCAATCCTCCGACTTGCCTCGCAATTGCAAACGTTGCCACCACCGCGGCAGGTGGGAACGCAGGTCGCGTGTTTTCTGGCGATCTCCCGGTTCAACAATTTGCCGGGGGGATCCAGAAGGACTGGCTGTGGCTACGCAAGACAAACCGCGCTGCTTTGCTCAACTCCGTCGCCGCGAAGGCCTTCGGCGTGTAGAGGCCAGCGGATCACAAGCTGCCAGGCCTTTATTAACTTAGCCAATGATTTCAGAATCAGAGCGCTAGAAGCGTGCGCTGTAGTGAAGGGCGAGAAACACGGCAACGGCCAGCGTGGCGACCGCGCCTGACGCAGAGAAAATGAACAACCGCCTCTTCCGGGCCAGTTTCGTCACGTGGGTATCGATTGTAGGGATAACCTCCAGCACCGGAAAACCGGTTGCGGCAGTCATCTGCTCAGCCGAACTAATCGATATTCCCAGAAACTCGGTAATCAGAGCTGCAAACAAGCCAAGCGCGAGCCCTGCCGCGCTGCCGCCTGCGTTCCATAACAGCCGCTGGGGACTCGATGGTTTCTGGGCCGGTTGGGCCGGATCGAGAATGCTGAACTTCTCGCCCTTTTGCCGCACTTCCAGCTGTGTTGCGGTCTGAGCTGAGAGTTGGTTGTTGAGCAGTTGCCCGTAATGAGCTTTTGAGATCTCGTAGTCACGCACCAAACCTGTGATTTCCTGTTCATTCACCGGTATCGTTTCCAGCTTTTTCTGATAGCTGGAAACCTGTTTGGACAACGTTTGAGCCTGTTCCTTATGCTTTGCGATTTCGGCTTCGACCGCCGTTAGCTGGGACTGCAACACCGGGTTCAGATAGTTCGAAGACTGCCCCATAGGCCTCGTCGGCGGGACTGACGCGGGCACCGCCGAATTTTGGGCCGGCATAGTTGATGTATCCGGAGGCGTGCCGGTGTTACCCGCGCCCGCGGGCGGCGTGTCCCGCTCAATCTCTTTCCTCAGGCGTCGTACATCGGGATAGTTCTCCGTATAGCCGCGCGCCACCAGCGCTGCGATCTGCCTTTCCTTGGCGCTACGGGCGGACTCGGCGCCTGCCGACCTGCCGCCTCCGGAAACACCGGCCGGTCTAGCCGGCTCCGGGTCGTCGAGATCGACCACTCCCGCAGGCTGCGCAGCCATCAAGGCCTGGATGTTGTTTTTCTGCTGCTGCGCCCGGTTCAGCGCATCTCCCTCCAGCTGCAGCTGCGACTGCAATTGGCCAAGGATTTGAAGATCGGCATCCTGCTGCTCCGGCATCTCTCCGATGTGCTTCAACCGGAAATCCTTCAGCTTGGCTTCCTGATCCTCCAGAGTCTTGCGGGTCTCCTCGAGCTGATTGGTAAGGAACTCAGACGTTCCCTCGGCCTGTTGCTCCCGAGCCTTGAGATTCTCTTCGATAAACAGCGACGCCAGCTCATTCGCCACTTGCGAAACGAGTTGCGGATCGGCGCCCCGGTAAGAGACGCGGAATGCCTGCAAATCCTGGCTGCCTCCGAAATCGCTCACAACATTTACCGATATATCGGAGCGCATACGGGTGATGACGTCTTCGCGCGCCAATGTCTTACGTTCTACGGGATAGAGGTTTAGGCTGTCGATGATCTTCTGAAGCCTTGTGGCGCTCAGGATCTGCTGTTTTAACGTTCCGAGCCGGTTCCGGATATCGCCCGAAACCGTCGCCTTGACGTAATTGTCAGGAACCTTCTGCGGATCCACCATGATGACCGTTTCGGATGTGTATATGTTTTTCATACGGTTGGTCACCGTTACCGTGGCGACCGACACGATGGCGAAAACTGCCCAAATCAGCCACTTTCTGTGGAAGACGATCCGAATGATGTGTTCCGCGCTGATGGAACTCGCTCGAGGATCAACCGCGGTGAATCGCTGCCGGACTGCGACACTTTTGTTCGGATTGTCCATTCAAGCCGACATCAGCAACCCGTCGGCCAAAATACTGGATGGGATGATCGTTCTCTGATGCCTGGCGAGTTCGCGGCTAAGAACTAAGAACAAGGAAAGGTTCCAGTGGGACTCACGGTGTTTCGAGCAAAACGGAAAGCGGCCGAGCAGGACGCGTCAACTTTTGATGCATTCTACCCGGCCGCAATGACCAGCTCGGAGGAGGTCGACGGAGGAACTACGGAAGATTCCTGGAGTAAATATCTCACGCCTTCCGGATCACTGAGTGCATGGACACCAGAGGATGCCGCCTGAGGGCGACCAATAATGGCCAGATGAAAGGTCCACCTAAACATGGACCTTCCATCTGCCGTGGGTGAAGCTAGATTTTCTTTCCTACAGATCTCCTGCGAATGAGACCAGCTGTAACCACGAGGACGCTTCCAAAGAGGAAGACCGCTGCCGGTTCGGGAACACCAACGGCCGACAGAGTCGACTGGACCAACGCTGATCCTTGACTCGTAAAGTTATACGTGAGCACCTGATCCAACGCGAATGGAGCGGTGAAGTTGGGCACCGGCAGTGTATCCGTCTGCCCCGGGTTCGAGACGAGATATGAACTGAAGCTGGCGTTCGGTGTAGCCCCAGTGCAAGAAGCACTCGTCTGACAAAACAGCGTGTTTGTGTTGGAATAAAATCCGCTTGCTGTCAGAGATCCACTAGCGGTACTAGTTTGGGCTGGCGAGTTTGTGTCGACTGTTTGTATAAGGTTGCCCGGACCGACAGGCAGCAGAAAACCATTGTCGGAGATTGCGACTGTCAGCTGATTTGCCGCCCCGCCGAAGGCGTTGCTCGCGGCCTTGGTGACGGTCCCGCTCAACGTCAGCACGGCCGGGCCACCGGGACCATTGCTTGTTCCAACCTGAATATTTACTGAAAAGTCGTTATCAATCTGGGTTGCCACCAATGTGCAGAGGCCGCCGCTGCAATTGGCTGGTACTGCGGTGAATGTGGTTGTCCCCGAAGCGGCGTCAGTAATCGTGATAGTGAGAGTTGCGCCAGCCGGCACAGCCAAGGCCCCCGCCATGAGAAGCGTCGCGAACGTAATTCCGATGTGTCGCATGAATCCTCGTTTCTCTTATTGAGCTCAAGTTGGACGTGAACTCAAGAACTTTGGTCGGGTCGCACGGGGCAATTTGGTAACCTTTTGGCCGCCGGGTCCAAGTGCTTATGTCGCTGGCGGTTAGCGATCCGCAAGGGCCGGACACGCCCTCATTCTGATCCCGAAATTCCGGATTCCATGCCAAAACGCGGAATGTCATTTGCCAACTACCTGGATCGCCATTCTGGACTCAGGAAGTCCCGGGTTTTGCTTCAGCGCCACGGCCAATGCATCCTGCGCATGAGGTAAGTCGCCGTTTTTCGCGTATGCCATGGCCAAATGATATTGCCATATAGGATTGCTCCGGCCCGAAGCGACGGCCGATTTCAGTTGTTCGACAGCCGAAGGGTACAAACCTTTTTGATACAGTATCCAACCCAGAGTGTCCGCCACGTCAGGATCGTCCGGCGCAAGTTCGCGGGCTTTTTGAGCATCTTTCAATGCCTCGTCGGTTCCCTTACCTGACCTGAGGAGCAGATACGCCACATTGTTCAGCCCGCTGGGATTATTCGGCGAAGAAGCCAAAACGCGCCGATAGTCCTCCAAGGCGCCTTCATAGTTTCCCTGGGTTGCCTCCACATCACCAAGCCATAGGCGGGCCGTTATGTTGCCGGCGTCATTGGCCAAAACCTTTTTCAATTTGCCGCTGGCGTCCTCCCACCTCTGGTCGAGAGCGTCCAGTTGAATCAACGACAAATCCGCATTGATGTAGTCGGGATCGGCCGCCTTGGCCCTTAGAAAGGCCGATCGGGCCTCCGTTCGGTCGCCGTTTGCCACCAGCATTTCTCCAAGAAATGCCTGTGCGGGGGCCGATTTCGGATGCGAGGATGCGTAGTCCTGAACAGTCTGAAGAGCAATCCGATTCTGCTTTTGCGCCTTGAAGCTTTCACTCAAGGCAGCCAGAGCCCGGAGGTCCGACGGATTCAGTTTTAATGCCTCCTGTAGGGCGGCTCGCCCGCCCTCCGTATGGCCGGAACGGAGCTTCCACAGTCCATCCTGCAGCAACAGGCCCGCAGAGCGCTCCTTAGAAAGCCCGAGATCGATCCCTTTCCGCATCTCGCTCAGATTGTTCATCGCCCAAAGTATCCAGTTCCGCTGAATTAGCACGGCGACCAGTTCCTTCTGTGCCGGGGGGGCGGCATCCAGGATTTCCAGCGCGGCCCCCGGCTGGCGTTCGGCGACCAGATTTTGCGCAAGTTCCAGTCGCACCGAAAGGAGGTACGGGGCTGACTGCAATATTTGGGAGAGTTCCTGCCGATAGCTCAATGAAGAACCGCGCATCAACTCCAGTCTGGCCATCAGGTAGTGGGCTGGGGCCGACGCAGAGTCGAGATGCAAAACGCGATTCACGTCCGATTCGGCCTCTGAGTATTTTTTTTCGGCGAACAACATCTGTGCCCGCGTCATTACGGCGTCCAAATCTTTTGGATTTCTTCTGAGAGCTTCGTCCAGGACCTTTTTCGCATCCGCTTCACGACCGACGGCCTCGTAAGCCTCGATCAATCGGATACGCGCCGAATGGTCCTCGGGGTTGTTCTTCGCGAGCGTCTCGAACTCGTGAATTGCATCATCGCGGCGGCCCTGCTGGAAAAGAAACAGGGCGTGGACATGCTCATATTTCTCGTCACCAGCATGGGCCGCACGCCGGTACGTCTGCTCGGCATCTTTCCCCAGCGCCATCTGGGCGGATGCCAGGTCAATCAGCGCTGGAGCGTTTTTCGGATCGATCCGCGCCGCATCCTCGAACTGCGTCATCGCCTCCTGGGTTTTCCCCTGGGCTCGATAGAAGCGGCCGAGAATGATTCGAGGTTCAGCGGAACGCGGGGCCGCGGCGCATGCCTGCTTTAACACCGCTTCCGCCCCAGTCACGTCTCGCTTTTGCAGTTTGGCCTGAGCGAGCAGAATCGACGAAGATAGTTCTTGGGGCGCGCGGGCCAGTGCGGTCTCAAGCGTTTGGATTCCATCCTCCTGCTTGCCAAGCTTCAACTCCGCGAGCGCCAGCGAATTCATCGCTTCAAGATCGGGGGTCGGATCATCGAGGAAAGGCTTCAGCCGGCTCTCTGCTTCCTCCAATAATCCTTTGTCGCTCGCCCGCGCCATAAGTTCGGCCATCTTCATGCGCGAGGCGGCGTGCTTAGGATTGACGTCAAGCGCTTTCTGGAATGCGGCGACTGCCGAAGGAATATCGCCGGCAGCGCCTGCAGCCATGCCGAGCTGATAGTAGATCTCCGGATCCCGCGGCATTGCCTGGGCCGCATTCCGGAATTCCAATAGTGCGCGCGAATATTCTCTTTTTGCGGTGAATGCCTTCGCCCTGCTAAGGAACCGATCGCGGCGCGCTTCCGGCGAAGATGCGCAGGCGCACAAGACGATCGCCAGCGCCGCTCCCACCGTACATACAGGCCACACCCATCTTTTGGGAACCGATTGAGGTGAACTCATCTGCTGCATCTCCCCCAAGATTTCTATCGACAGCGGCGAAGGGCAACCCTATCTCCCGCCCTGGCCCGCGGCCACGATTTTGATGGTTTTTAGAATAATCGCCAAATCGAAGGTCAGGGACATGTTTTTCAGATAAAACAGATCGTATTCCAGTTTCCTGTAGGCGTCCTCGACGCTCGAACCATAGCTGTATTGCACCTGTGCCCAGCCCGTCAGACCGGGACGAACCGAATGCCGCTCATCGTAATAGGGCACCTTTTCCCGCAAATCTTTGACAAAAGTGGGCCGCTCTGGCCGTGGACCTACGAAGCTCATGTCGCCCTTGATCACGTTCCAGAACTGCGGCAACTCATCCAGCCGGTACTTTCGAAGGAAACGTCCAATCCGCGTGACACGGGGATCGTTGTGACTAGCCCACTTCGCTTCGTTCGGATTCTCAGCATCCTTGCGCATCGAACGAAACTTCAGCATTTCGAAGCCTCGGCTCATCCGTCCAACCCGAATCTGCCGGTAGATGATCGGTCCTTTCGATTCCAGGCGGATTGCGATTGCGATCAGTATCATCAACGGCAGCGCAACCAACGTGCCAACCATCGCAACCGCAAGGTCAAGCGCGCGCTTCAGGACCTCGTTCGAGCGTGACCTGCGGAAGCCTTCGGAAAAAACAAACCAGCTTGGCTTCACGACATGCAACGAAACGCGCCCCGTCAAGGCCGAAAGCGCGGTTGCGGCTTCATCGATCAGAAGTCCCCGAACTCTCAGCGTCACGAGTTCACGTGTCGGAAGCGTACCGCGCCGGTCCTCCAGAGCCACGACAATCCGGGAAAGCGACCGGGCGTTTGCGACGGCTTCCAGATCCGCAGTCGACCCGAGCACTGGAAAGCCGAAGATCGTTTCCTCCTCCCCTGATGAGGGAGCTGAGCTGAGGAATCCTTCCACTCTGATTCTCAGGTCGCCGCGCCGTGTCATTTCGCGGGCAACTTCCATGGCGACTTGCCCGGTGCCGAGAATCGCGACCCTCTGCAGGGGCGCGCTCGCCTGCCAGACTTTATCCAAAACTCGTCTGTATAGTCCAAGCGATACGCCGATCAGTGACATGCCGATCAGGAACACGTATCTTGATAGGAGCATCCCCGGGAATAGAAAATAGACCAATCCCAGCACCAGGCTCGCAGCGCCCAGGGACTGTTCAATTCGAAGCATCCGATCTACACGGTCGTTAGTTGTCTCCAGACCATAAAGATCGTTGAAATACAAGCAGATCAGACACGTTACCACCACAAGCGCAATTTGAATCTCAAAGTCCGGCCAGATCTCGTATAGTGCCGATTCGAGTGGATTGCTCCAAAACCGCACCTGCACGGCACAGAAGAGGCACACCACCATAAGGATGGACTCAGTAAAGAGCAGGAGGAGGCTCTTGGCGGATACAAACTGGTTAAAAATGCGGAACACGGGCGCCCTAGTCGTATGCGTGGCTGTAGCGGACCTCTCCGCACGCAATCTTCCAGCCATGGATCGGAGCGACTCAGGTCCGCCCGAAAGCGGGCTCGGAGATCGTTCGACCAATAGTCGATTCCGCTCACCAGGCCTTCGGAGTGCCGTACTCTCGTCACAAGATTGCACAATTTGGCAAACAGGCCCATTTTTTTTCGTCTCCAGCGGAATGCAGCGCCGTTTCTGGGCGGTGGGGATGGAAGCAGACATGCTAAATCGACACAACGCATGGCAACGAAATCGGCGGCTTCTGCTGAGGTTGACCTCGGATATGAACCACCCATCGCCAGGCGAGCCAACTATCTACTGATCCTCAGGTTCGGCATCATTGCCGGCCTTATATGCGTGTTATTCGCGGCCGTTCTGGCGGACATGGCCCACGATTGGTGGGTCGTGCCTGCCTGGTCTCAGGGGATGTTGTTGCCTCCACTGGCGCTTTACACCGCATGGATTCGGCGCGAAGAAATTTTCAGTTGCGCGCCGGTGCCGGATCAACTCGGCCTAACCCTAACCGCTGCAGCCTGTATCGCGTATCTTTTGGGGCGCCTGGCATCCGAGTTCTTTTTGCCAAGAATCGCCTTCGTTATCCTTCTAGCCGGTTTGATCTGGACATTCTGGGGACTGGAGCGGCTGAGGCGACTCGCGCTGCCCTTGCTGCTTCTGGCCAGCATGGTTCCGTTGCCAGCGCTGGTCTATAATGCCCTTTCTGCGCCCCTTCAACTGCTGGCCTCCGAGGCAGCCACGCGGCTCGCCCAATCGGCAGGAGTTTCTGTATTCCGGGACGGGAATATCATTCAGCTCGCTAACGTTACGCTTGGAGTCGCCGAGGCTTGCAGCGGATTGAGCGCTCTTTCGGCTCTGCTTGTGGGCAGCCTTCTGTTCGGCTACCTATTCTGTTCCGGTTTGATTGCGCGTGTCGCCCTGGTTGTCTTATCGATTCCTTTAGCCATCGTGGTTAATGTCGTGCGGGTCGCGGGAACGGCAATCCTGGCGGACTACAATCATGACTTCGCCCTGGGTTTCTACCACGCATTTTCCGGGTGGCTGGTGTTTGTGGCGGGCCTGGGGCTGTTATACCTTACCGCCCGGGCGTTGCACGTCATTCTGGATTCGAGGCCTTTGTCATGAGAAGACGTATGTCCGACGGGTTTGCAGCCACTGTGATTTTGCTGGCATTGACCCTTCTCGCGAGCGGACTTACGGCGAGACGGATTTCGCAGCCACTCTCCGTCCCGCTGGTGCGGATCGATTCGAACATACTCGGATGGTCAGCAATCGGTGACCAGAAATTGCCCCCGGAGACGCTGGAGAAACTCGACGCAACAGAGTATCTGGTCAGGACTTATCGCAAAGGCAACGAGAATCTCGAGCTTTTTGTCGCGTTCTACGCGCAGCAGCGAGCAGGCGAGAGTATGCATTCCCCTCAGCATTGCCTGCCTGGAGCCGGTTGGGAAATCTGGCGGCAGGAGACGGCTCAGGTTCTCGTCAACGGGACCGTAGTTCGCATCAATCAGGATCGAATCGAGAACCTTGGGTCACGCCAGCTTATGTTTTATTGGTACCAGTCGGAAAACCGCATCGTCGCCAGCGAATACATGGGAAAATTGCTGCTCGCGCGCGATACGTTGGTCAGTGGTCGTACGGCTGGTTCGATCGTACGAATCATTCTTCCCGACGCTCCTGAAGCGACCCCGGAGGGCCTGGCATTTGCCACGAAGCTGATCCCGGTGGTGTGGCGCTCTTTTGGGCGAGGATAGAACGCGGGTGCTTCGCCCCGGTCTGCGTGGTTGCCGTATGCGGGATCGCCGCCAAAAAGACCAAATCATCGTACGCGTTCGCGTCGCCAGTTGGGGTCGGCAGATGTCGCAGGTCTGCAGGAACTTTGTCTATCTTTCACTTGCCACCGTCACCTTGTTGCTCTCCACGGTCGAGCCGTCAGGCATCGGTATTTTCAAGAAAACAGGGGCCTCAGGTGTGCTCAGGCCATCGGGCAGAATCACATTGATACGGTAAACGCCGGATTGCTCTGGGACGGGCGCAATCGATGTGGGAGTGACCTCGATTTCGCCTATCCTTACTGTTAATAGCGCCGCGCCTTCGATGCCCGTCGCATAAATGCTTAGCTCATCTCCAGCCAACGCAGGTTGCGAGGCGTGGAGATGATCAGGAATCATAGCCAGAATATCGGTCCCCGCGTGCACAATCGCTCCCTGGCGGGACTCGTCGATTGAAAAGATCCCGGGCGCGAAGGCGCGGGCCACCGTGCGGACCGGTTGGGCATCCCCTATGGATGTCTGGAGTGCGATCTCCAGACTAACGCCGGGCGCAGCGGTCGGGCAAAGAAAGTCAACGTGCGAAGGTGAAGACGAGAGTAGCGGCGCCTCGGAACCGTTCACTCTTACAATGGTGCTCTCCCGCGGGACGCGACTGCTCGAGCCACCCGACATCGAAGAATCCTCGAAGAGCCATCTGCCTTCGATCCGAGCAATGGCCCCCGGGCTACAGACAGCATCCTCAGAACGCGTGGCGGCGTTTACCAAGCGCGAGATGGTTGGCGAACCCGATTCAATTTCCACGAGAGATTGCGCGGTAACCGGATCACCTGCTCGCCCGGTTGCGGTAAAGCCTACCCGGTGCGCTCCCCGTTGCGAAACCCCGGGAGTCCACTCGAAGTCGCCAGAGGCAGCATCGAACACAGCTCCGGGAGGCAGATCGGAAGCGCTTAGGACCGCCCCTGGTATCGCCGATGTCACGCGGAACCGGAGAGATCTGGCCGGGCGGCCGTAAACATGCGATGGCAGTGTTAGCGAAGGCGTTGCAGAGTCAATATTGACGGTTTGGTTAACCGTGTCGTCGTCAATCCTGGCAGTAATGGTCGCGGAGGAATCGTCGCCGTGCGATGCGGCTTCGATGCGGAAGCTTGCCGCGGATTGCCGAGGATGGACCGTGATTGCGGCCGGCGTGAGCAGCGAAGGACTCGAACTCTGCAATTGGATCATCGTAGGCCGATAAAGAGATAGGGCCTCCAAATGAATCTCGCACACTGCTTGCCCGGCAGCCCGCAGCTGGCTGAGACTACAAGTGATACCGTGAAATCGCGGCTGTGATGATGAGCCAAACGATGCACTGACTACTCCTTGCTGCCCGGCCGCGATTGCCCCCGCGGTGTTCGACACCGACGGCACAAAAACGTTTCCACGAGTACTCTTAATAGAGGGAATCGCCGCACCCGTGGCATCGACTCCTACGGGATTCGATATGTTTATTGGCATCGCGCCGGCGCTGGCCGCAAGCGTAACCTGGACGTTCGCCACAATCCCCGACCCGATTCCGCTGGAATTCGCGCCAGTCACCAGACAAGTCAAAGAATCGGCTGTGGAAGCGCACGAAATCGATTTCCCAGCTGCCGCCGAAGCAGGGCCATTTGTCGCGCTGATACGCGCGATCTGATAGGCCGGATAGGAGATCGTCCACTGCAAACCGGCGGTGGCAATAGCTCCTGCGACGAACGAGACGCTCAAAACGACAGTAGAGCCGGGATTAGCTGTAACCGAGGACAAGGTCAAGCTTGGGCTCTGGGCAGATGCAGGTTCGCACGGAAGAAAAAACATCCAGACGATGGCCAGGAGGCCAAACGTCAGACGCGGCGACGAAACCATCCGCAGAAATGTGCCCCGCCCAGCCTGAATGCGAGAGCAACTCGACATGGGCAGAATAGCAGTGCTGCACGGAAGCATATTTCGAAAGGTATGTATTTCGCTAACGAACGCGACGAGATAGCATCATATCCTAACCTGCAACGCTCAGCGCAAGAGCGCGCTGAAATTCGTTGATCATTAATAATAAGTTGAGTGGCACCGCGGCACCACGTGCTTGTGGTTACGCCCCCCCGACCGTCCAGTTGCGCCGCGAAGGATGGAAGCTGAACGCGAAGCGGTTGTGCCGGCCTTTACGACGCGAAGAATCTGAAGGTAACAAGCCCGGAACGTAAGAGTTGCCCGGCGACGGGCCATGGAACGCCGGGCGATCTCGGACAACGTACAGCTTTGCTTCATTCGACTCGGTCGCCCGGTCGAAAATGCGTTTATCGAAAGCGTCAATGGACAGTTGCATGACGAATGCCTCAATAAAGGAATGCTTCGCCACCTTGGAGCAGGCAAGAAAAGACCTGTCCCCGCGCTTTGGCGCCTTGCGGACGAATGTTCAGCACTCGCTATTTCCATCGTCGAGCGGGGCACAGCCAATGCCCGCCGGCGCGACTTAGAAGCGTACCGAGGGCAGGCGGCTTTATCGGGTGTTCACGGATGGAAATACCGACGCACGCTGGTATGGCGTTTGCTTGTTGATCTCAACTTCTGCCCAAAGGGAAAAAGTTTGGGAGAGTCAGACACTCGCCGAAGCCTTTTAGTCCTGCCTCCGCTAATAAAATGGCCCTGCGTGATTGGCTGTACAGTTGCATGCTTTTCGGCGATGAATTCCACAGTGTTGGACGCCAGGACGGAATATGCGCCGCGCCATACCGAGATCGGAATGGCATCGAGGGTTAAGGATAACGCGATTTTGGCGTTCTTTTCCCTGGCCTACCAGAGCGCCGTAATTCTTTTGCGAGTTCGATCAAAGCTCATTGCCAGGTAGAAAAGGTGCTCAACGCATTTAGCGTCGACGTTGAGGAATACTTTCATCCGAGTGAATTGGGGATTTCTCCGGATATGGTGGATTGGCGTTCGATGCCTTCCCATGTGGTCAGTCAGACGCGTGGGATTCTCGAGATCCTCGACCGTCACTCCGTTGCCGCTACTTTTTTTGTTTTGGGCTGGGTGGCGGAAAGACAACCGGATCTGGTGCGCGAGATTCAGGGCGCTGGTCATGAAATCGCGTGCCATAGCTACGCCCACCGTCTGGTCTACGACTTGACGCCGGCTGGCTTTCGCGAAGACACAAGGAGAGCGGTTCTTGCGATCTCCGATGCATGCGGGACTATGCCGACTGCGTATCGCGCGCCGAGTTATTCCATCACAGAGCGTTCATTGTGGGCCCTGGAGATCCTCGCGGAGTTTGGATTCACGCGCGACTCGAGCATATATCCGGTTGTTCACGATCGCTACGGCATTCAGAACTTCCATCGGTTCGCCCAACAGATTCCAACACCCTCTGGCTCCATCTATGAGATCCCGATGGCCACCGCGAGACTGAGCCGTACAAGGGTTGCTCCGATTGCCGGGGGCGGGTATCTGCGGCTGCTTCCGTACGCTTACACTGCAGCCGGCCTTCGCAGGCTTAACTTAGAAGAGCGGCAGCCTGCCTGTTGCTACATTCATCCCTGGGAACTCGACGCTGACGTGCCTCGTCTGACCAAGAACCGGGTCTCACGCTGGCGCACTTATCACGGGATCACCGGGATGAGGAGGAAGCTGGAGCGCCTTCTCGCGGATTTCCGCTTTTCGACGCTGACTGCAGCTTTCCCGCTGAAAGATGCAGTCAGGCCCTTGGTATTTTCCGCCAGCGCCAACACCTGGTAGAACCGGGCGATTCGGTGAAAGACGACCGACCCACGCGGCTCAGAACCGCGTCCGGAGATTTGGGATCCGATGCCACCGTCGTCCAGGAGAATCTGGCGGCGCTCTTTTGGCTTACCAGGTTTTCCATTCCACGCCGATCCGTCCCCTTCGTTTCCACAGAAGAGTGACCCACTAAAGCGACCCAACAAATGCGCTGAACCCTCTCGTATTCCGTGAATCAGGGGACCGAAGAGAAATAAAGTTTGTGTAAAGATTGATTGACTCCCGGCCTCTCAGGAGGATGGCCGGTTTCAACCGTGCGGCTCGCCCCACAATGATCGCCACAGCCGACGACATCGTAGTCCTCCGTCAGACAGGCGATTCCGTACTTGTCATCTCCGGTGCTCCTCTCCACTCGCAATACCCGTACGCGGCATTGAAGGTGGCTCGCCCCGCATCCGGAATCGGATGTGGGTATGTCCACTTTGCAAAACAACAACTCACCAGCGACGAAGGGGATTTTTGAAAAACAATAGAAGCCATCGCTGCTAAGGTTTTCGGTCACCGTCTCCTCGGCTCCCTCTCCGGGCGGAGTGCGAGACAAAAGGATCCGCCAACGAACACGAATACGGTGACGTTTTCGGCGATCAACTGTAGCGAATGCCAAGGCGTCACCGATTTCATCGCTGACCGCCGCGGTCGATTCCAGTAGATTCATGGAAGCTTAACCAGTCGGAGCACATTCGTTGCCAGTAAGAGATTCGGCCGGCCTTGGGGTTAAAAGCCTATTTTCAGACGCCGGCAGAGCTTTCGCATGAGACTGCGCCTTCCAATCACACGAACAATCGCGTGGACTCTGTGGTCCGCTGCATGCGGCTAGTTGAAGCGGTAGGTCACCTCAATGGAGGCGTTGCTCCCACGCTAATGGTGCAGCACACTGAAAGCCAGCATGAGGCAAATGCGCCATTGTGGGCGAGATTGCCACAACACACGATAATTCGTCAAACAGTTGCCCGAAATTAGAAAAAACAAGCAAAAAGCATCTATTTTGGTACTAGACAGAAATTTAGTGCTTGACTGTTCTTTCGACCGCCTATAGTGTATGTCTCATGCGGCCGCAGATGGCACCGTTTGCGGCAGATTCCAACAAACTGGCGTTATCGGTTACCGCCCAGCGACCAAGGAATCCGGGCAGCATGGGATCACTAGGAACTCGAGGTCAGATTTTCCCTCGCTCTTAATTGTGGCGGGTGGAAAATCCGCAGCTCGGCGGATAGGAGTTGTCCAAGAGTTGGCCATCGGCATTCGACACAAAACCGCGTTTTCTGAGGTGAGTGTGACTACTTCCCCGTTTGAAGTCGCGTCAGTAGAGATCGGTCTGCGCTCAGCGGACATTGAGCTGAAAAGATTGTTGGACGACATACTGGGCGAGATCCGGAGCTCTCGATGTGTGCTGAATATTGTCGGTCCAAATGAGATGGGAGGGAAAGATCTTTGCATCTGGGACTACGATGCGGGAACGTCGCTCCCGAAAATACCATGGTTCCGCACGTCGACGCATCTTTTCCTCGTGCACCCGCGCGATTTAGGAGAATTCTTACAGATTGTTGGTTTTTCTGATCCAAATGTAATTCTAAAGCCCGTAGCGCCTAACACTCTCAAATCAGCGCTTTGGTTGGCTATCTCGGCGCATCAGGATCGCCTTGCGTCGGCGGCATCCCTGCGAGAGCAGCGAGACGATCTGCTGCAGAGCCTGATTCAAACCAGCCTCCAGGTTCAGGATCACGACCATGAGCGGGCTTCCTTTATCGGGCGCGCGGCGCATGATTTTCGCGCGCCGGCGACCGCAATCAGCGGCTACTGTGGCCTGCTCCTGGAAGAGCATCTGGGTCCTCTGAGCGCAACCCAAAAAGAGGTTCTCCAGCGGATGCAGGCGAGTGCGCGGCGCATGTTACGAATGGCGAGCGCGATGTTCGCTTTGAATATCGGTAAGAACGCGAAACCCCCGCAGGAACTGCTGGAGAACGATGTTAGAGACTGCCTCGATCAAGCGTTGCAGGAGGTCGTGACGTTTGCCGACGAGAAGCGGATCACTATAAATGCTCAGGTGGCACCCTGCGACTTTCCCCTCTTTTTCGATCGTGGCCAGATCGAGCAAGTGCTGATTAACATTCTGGGTAACTCGTGCAAATTTAGTCCAAGGGCAGGGGTCATTTCAATTTTCGGATATATGTCTAACTTGGAATCTTCTCGGGCGGGCATCCTAGGCGGATACCGGCACGGGGGACAAACTGACGCCAATTGCTATCGGATAGACATTCAGGATTCAGGATCGGCCATTCCCGGCGAGGATCTACAAAAGATTTTCGAAGAGTACAAATACCCGGAAGGGAATCGGGACCGCTCGGATGGTGGGTTGGGCTTGGCGATTACCCGCATCATCATGGCCCAACATGATGGCCATGTCTGGGCTGAAAACACGGCGAACGGACCTCGGTTCTCTGTAGTCTTGCCACGCCGACAAGCGCAGACGCGGAGTACTGCTAGCGCCAATAAGTTAAATAGTGTTTCCCTCTTCTAAAGAGAGTCGATATTTACAAACCTATGCTCGTCGGAGGACAACCAATGATAATTCCCAAGGAAACCGCTACTGTGTTGGTCGGCGATGACGAAATGGAAGTGCGTGGCTACCTGGAGATGGCTCTCAAGTGTTTGGGCTACTCGGTAGAGTTGGCGCAGGACGGTTCCGAGGTATTAACTTGCTTACAATCCTCGACAGCTGAAATTTCCATGGTTTTGCTCGACATAACCATGCCGAACTGTGGCGTTGGGATTCTGAGAGAAATTCGGCGTCTGGCCGACGTTCCCGTGATCATCATCTCCGCTAGTTCCTCAGCGCCTGACGTCGCGACTGCAATTAAGAATGGCGCAGCGGATGTTTTGAGCAAACCTGTCGACCTGGATGATTTGCGCCGGACCGTTACGCGGGCGCTGACGCCGAAAAGCGGCGAGGTCCCTGTCATCGCGCGCGCCGCGCCATTGATGGGTTCTTTTGTTGGCAATAGCCTGCTCATGCAGGAAATCTATGCGTCAATTGCCCAGATCGGCTGGTCGGAGGCTCCGGTTCTGATTCAGGGTGAAACAGGAAGCGGCAAGGAGGTGCTTGCGCGTGAATTGCACGGACAGTCGCCCAGAAGCAGTAAGCCTCTCGTCAAGCTCAACTGCGCCGCGCTTCCTTCGGAACTTGTCGAGAGCGAGTTGTTTGGTTACGAACGCGGCGCCTTTACTGGCGCATTCCAGAAGAAGGCCGGGATGTTTGAAGTCGCCGACGGAGGAACGATCCTTCTTGACGAAATTGGCGACATGGATGTGCGACTTCAGGCCAAGTTACTTCAGGTGCTTCAGGACCAGGAATTCCACCGCATTGGCGGTAAGACCGCGATCAAAGTAAACGTTCGGGTCATGGCCGCGACTCACTGCGACCTGGAGAAGGGAATAGCCGACGGCCATTTTCGCGAAGATCTTTATTACCGCCTCAACGTGATCAACCTTCAGGTTCCGCCATTGCGGGAGCGACCGGAAGACATTCTCCCGCTGGCGGAGTTCATTCTGAAAAAGCACGCTCAGAACACGCATCTCGTATCTATCTCCGGAAAATTGCGAGAAGCTATGTTGCTTTATCGTTGGCCAGGCAATGTTCGGGAGTTGGAAAATGTGATGCGCAGGCTTCTCGTCCTGCGAGATGCCGATCTTGTGGCTGATCATCTGCTGATGAAGGTGAATCGAGGCGCGGCGCCTGTCGTGCCAGCCGCGGAGATCCACACTGTTCCGAAAGCGCCGGAGGCCGCTGCATCGGTTCTCGAGGTGGTGGCGCGAGCAAAAAACAAAGCGGAGATCGAGGCCATCCTGAAGGCTCTTCAGGCAACGCGCTGGAATCGGAAACAGGCGGCGATGCTGCTGCAGATCGACTATAAAGCTCTCCTTTATAAGATGAAGAGATTAGGGGTGGAAGAGCAGGCGGATGGCTTCGCGCGAACCGCCAACTCACATTCCAAAACCTCTGTCGCGGCGGGTGGGGGAGATTGATTCACGGTCTTAAGTTATACTCAACCGCTGCTGTTACTGTTCCTGCTGGTCGCGGCAATCGGCCTGTTTCGGTTACCTCGCAGTAAAGGCAAACGGCTGGTCGCCTGCGGAGTGGCCGGTCTGTTCTGCGTGTCCTGGCCACCGGCGGACTGGTTGTTCCGCCGTCCGCTTGAAGCACGGTATCCGGTCCGGCCGTTCGCGCCCGCAACGCCTCCCGAAGCTCTTGTGGTGCTGGCGGAACATGTTGAGCCTCCCAGCCGTGAAGAGCCATATCCGGTACCCAGGAGTAACCTGTACAGACGTTGTGAACACGCGGCCTGGATTTATGCGCGCTACGGACCGATACCCATTCTGGTCTCGGGAGGGCGGACCAGTGCTCGCTACCCTACGATCGCGGATACCATGAGTCAGTTGCTGCGCAAGAGCGACGTTCCGGGGAATATGATCTGGACGGAAGATCGCTCCCATTCAACCTACGAGAACGCACTGTACAGCACTATGATTCTGCGAGCGCACGGGATCTCGCACATCGCGCTGATCGTGGACGCCGCCAGTATGCCAAGAGCAGCCGCCTGTTTCCGCAAACTCGGGATCGACGTTACTCCGGCGCCGTCGAATTTCCGTACTTTCGGAATCTGGCAGGACGAATTGCTGCCAAACTGGATCGCTGTTCGGAGGAATGAAGACACGTTGCACGAAGTCATCGGGCTGGCATGGTACACCCTTCGAGGCTGGATCTAGGCCGGCACAGAACGTTCGAGGAATTTTCGATCCGTCCCTGCGCGATCGCATCCAGAATCTTAACGCCCGCGGACCCTTCACCATAGGCAGCGCCCCAAGGGCCCGCGCTCCCGCTGCTCAATGCGGCGCGCAGAATTGTTTCAGCGCAACAGTCGGTTAGAACGTTGCATCGGTTCTCCAGTGTTTCCACCCATTCTGTCTCGGCGCGTAGGGTGATACAGGGGACCTTGAAGAAATACGCCTCCTTCTGGACGCCCCCCGAATCAGTGAGGATGAATCGCGCCCTGCTTTCGAGCAGAAGCATTTCAAGATAGGAAACTGGTCCGCAGGCATCAACAGAGCCGGTCGACAGGCTCATGCTTCTGAGTCGGCTCTGCGTCCTCGGATGAACCGGCCACACCACCGGGCACACGGTTTCGCTGATTCGATTGAAAGCTCCCACGATCTGGCGCAGGCGGTGCGGATCATCGGTGTTCTCCGCGCGGTGCACGGTTGCGAGGCAGAATGAACCCGGGCTCCAGCGTTCCGCCAGCGCACTGCATTGTCTCTCCGCCAATCCGCGCGAAGCGAGTACGGCATCATACATCACATCGCCCGTGAGAACAGCCCGCTCGGCCAATCCTTCTTTGCGAAGATTCGCGACCGCCAGATCCGTCGGGCACAGGAGAAGATCGCTCAAATGATCGGCAACGATACGATTAATCTCCTCCGGCATCGACCGCCGATGGCTTCTTAATCCCGCTTCGATGTGCGCCGAAGGCAACTCCAGCTTCGAAGCAGTCAGGGCCCCGGCAAGCGTGGAGTTCGTATCTCCGTACAGCAGCACCCAATCCGGCCTTTCGGCTTGCAGCACAGGTTCCAGCCGCTTCAGCATCTCGCCAGTCTGATCGCCATGCGAACCGGAACCGACGCCCAAATCATAATCGGGGCGCGGGATATCGAGCTCTTCAAAAAAAACAGAACTCATTGTTTGGTCATAATGCTGCCCGGTGTGAACAATCCGGTGAACCCAAGGGGCACCTCGTTGAGCAACCGCCCGGCAGATGACAGCCAGCTTTACGAACTGCGGCCGCGCACCTACGACCGAGAGGATTCTCATGCGTGGAAGGATCGGATCGTGTCGCAGATATAGTCGATATCCGGCGCAGCGAGTTCCGAATGAATCGGCAGCGCCACGGACTCCTCCGCCAGCTTTTCGCTGACGGGGAAGTCCCCCTTGCGATAGCCAAAGCTGGCGTAGCAGGGCTGCAGGTGCAGAGGCAGCGGATAGTACACTTCCGATCCGATGCCGCGCTCCCTCAGGTATTCCCGAAGGTCGTCGCGCCGAACCGACCGTATCGAGAACTGATTATAAACGTGACGGGTCTGATAATCGCGCACCTGCGGCAGGGTGACGGGAACCGATGCCAGTCCTCTCCGGTAAAGATCCGCGTTTCTTTCGCGTCCAGCCGTCCATTCGTCGAGATAGCGGAGCTTGACTGAAAGTACCGCGGCTTGCAATGCATCCAGCCGGGAGTTCACTCCGATCCATTCATGAAAATATTTTCCCGTCCGGCCGTGGACGCGCAAAGCCGTCAGACGCTCCGCCATAGACGCGTCGTTTGTTGTAACGATCCCTCCGTCACCGTAGCCGCCAAGGTTCTTGCTGGGAAAGAAGCTGAAAGCCCCCATGCGCCCGAGTTCACCCGCCTTTCGGCCCTTGTACCCGGCGCCGATCGCCTGCGCCGCGTCTTCGATTATCGGGATGCCGCGGCGATCAGCAATGGCGCGAATCGCGTCCATATCCGCGCAGGCGCCAAAAAGATGCACCGGCACCATCGCCCGCACATTGGGGTGTCTGGCGAGCGCATCGTCTATCTGGTTGACGTCGATGTTGAACGTGTCTTCTTCGATATCCACGAAAACGGGCGTTGCTCCAACGCGGGAAACTGCGCCGGCAGTGGCAAAAAAGGTGTACGGCGTCGTCAGGACTGCGTCGCCGGGACCAATCTCGAGCGCCATCAACGCCAGGATCAACGCGTCGGAGCCTGATGCGCACCCGACTGCGAAGTTCGTTCCGCAGTAGCTCGCGATCTCTGATTCAAATTTCTTCACTTCATCACCCAGAATGAACTTCTGCGAATCCACCACGCGAACCATAGCCGCAAGAATCTCTTCGCGGATCGCGCGATGCTGCGCCTTCAGATCAAGGATAGGTATCTGTCTCTCAGTCGCGGTCAACTTTTCCTCCAGTTTCAGCCGGGGCCACGTCCTGGCCCGACCTTGTGTACTGAGCGCCACATGCACGGCATGTGCCGCAGTCGCCACTGTCTCCGAATTCCAGAGCTACGCCACAGGCGCACATCCAGCCTCGAATCCGCGCGGGGTTACCGTAGACAAGCGCGTAATCAGGGATATCCTTAGTTACTACGGAACCGGCTCCGACAAAAGCATAACGGCCGACGGTCGTTCCGCACACCACCGTACAGTTGGCGCCCAGAGAGGCACCCTGCCGAACCAGCGTAGGCCTATATTCGTCTTTTCGGCTGACATGGCTCCTTGGGTTCATTACATTGGTGAAGACCATGGAGGGCCCGCAGAATACGTCGTCTTCCAGGATGCAGCCCGTGTATACCGAAACGTTGTTCTGAATTTTTACGTTGTTACCGATCACCACGTCGGGAGAGACAACCACATTCTGGCCGATGTTGCATCGTTCTCCAATGCGGGAATTCTTCATCACATGGGAGAAATGCCAGATCTTCGTTCCGGTTCCGATGGCGCACGGCTCGTCGACATAGGCCGACTCGTGGACGAAATACTCGCTCTGATTGCTGATCATCGCGCGGGACGGCTGCACATGATTGACCATGGTACGCAACATAGGGTGCCCGCGCCTGTAACGACATATTTTGGTACGTCCCGGACCGATCATACGGAAAAAGTCCCACAATTTCGCTTTCCGAAGTTCAGTGCGGCTGAGCTCGCCCTGATGCGTTGCAAACCGTGTAAGAGAATAAACCCTCCTGGCTCGGCTGGCCGGGGGAGGAAATTCGTATTGGACCGGAATGTGCCACAGGAGCAAAAGTGCACCGTGGGATGAGGCAGATTCGGAAAGCGTCAAATTCGCTCAAAGGCATGGCGGTAGTCGCGGTGATCGCGTCCGTCTGCTTCGGTGCGCCAGAGCAGGAATTGGGTCAACCGAAGGATGTACCAACGCGCAACTCCGGAACGCCCGTCGGATTCACGGTCAATGAACCTGTAGCTACAACGGCTCCTTTGAATGCCACGGGCTCAGGCGCGAGCATGCCGACATCGAAGGGGAAAGCGAAAAGTCCTTCCGCCGGACAGGCCTTGTCTTCGGGCGCGGCGAAACCGTCCGACAAAGTAATTTCAGCGGAAGGCGGCGTTCCCGATGATTACAAGATCGGCGCGGGGGACGTACTGCACATTGGAGTCTTTCATGAACCGGATGCTTCTGTGCAAAGCGTAGTGGTGCGAACGGACGGTCGAATTTCGATGCCTCTCCTCAAGGAAGTTTCGGTCATGGGGCTAACGCCGAGTGAACTCGAGGCAAAGATTACCGAAGGGTTGAGTAAGTTTCTCGCCGCACCCGATGTCACAGTGGTCGTCACGGCCATTAACAGCAAGAAAATTTATATCATCGGCGCGGTACGCAAGCAGGGCACGCTTTCGCTTACCTATCCGATGAACATACTTCAGGCGCTCGCCGAGGCGGGCGGCGTAACTGAGTTTGCCAAACGGAAAAAGATATACGTGCTGCGTAACAAGAATGGCAAGGAACTAAAACTGCCTTTCGATTATGACGCCGTTCTCATGGGCGAGCATATGGAGTTGAACGTGCCCCTTATCGCTGGCGACACCATTGTCATACCCGGCGAGCAGTAGTAGCGCACAAGCCTCGCAAGCGGAAGCGGTCGCTTTCGGCCCATGTCAGTTCGCGCGGCGCCTTGCCTGGCAGAAATGTGCTTTTCGTTTTGCGGCCCCGATTCGAAGGATCAACGATTGGCACATGTCCCATGCCGCGCGTATGCTCGATGATTTCCGCTGCGTCGTAAGCGGCGTCCATCAGCTCATAGCAGTAGGTCACGCGCTGTGACGTCATCGTCGCCAGGGGAATGGCGACCTGCGAATCATGTACATTGGCCCCGGTCAGCACTGCGCTGATCGGAATCTGCCCGTCCGCCGCGTCCAGATGGAGTTTGAAGCCGCGCCAATACATTTCGTGCCCCTGGCTGTTCTTCTTCGCCCCCATGGCGCATTCGCGGGGCAGTTCCTTGAGCATGTCCCCGAGTTTCATCGAAAGCTGCCGGTGCAGACGAGTGTCCAGCTTTGCCGGCCGGCGCGGCGGCTTGCCTCCCTTGTAGCGTTTGTAAGGACCGAGTTTGATGCCTTGGCGGCTTTTGCGCCCGCGCGGCTCGACCCTCTTCGGCCCGGCCTCTTTCTTTTCGAGTTGCTCTTCAGTGAGAGGGAAGGTCTCGCGCGCCTCAATGGCCGTGCCATCGCGTGCGATATGGCCGATCAGCCGCCCCTGCTGCGTTTCGCGCACCAGCGCTTCATGCACGAATTGCGCCAGTTCCATTTCCGCGAACTCGGCGAAGGCGCGCGAAAAGGTGGCTTCGTGCGGCAGCGATTCGCATCGCTTCCAGCCGCAGATCAGGCGCAGTTGCTCATCGCTCGCCCGGCGGTTGATCAGATCCGTTGTGCGGGACAGGTTGTAAACAGGCTTGGCCACGAATGCGCTCGCAATGGAGAGGCGGTCGCGCTGCGGCCTGCCGTTCCAGCCCCCCGTACTGGGAATATAGCGATCCAGAGGAATCAGTTCCAGAATCGCCACCAGCCGGCGGCCTGTGTCGCTCAACTCTCCACTTCCGCTGCCAGAGCCGGAAATAATGCGCTCTGCAGAAGATGACTGAATCGGCTGAGCTGTTGGAATAAGGTGAGCCTCATGGGCCCAGGTTAACCGGCCCGCTTCCATGCACAACAAAAATCATCACTTATGTTTCAGCTTCCTCTGAAACTTTTGCAACTGGCTCCAGCAATTGCCATCAACCGCTTAACTTGCTTCATATGTTGTGGCTTCCTTCGGATCTTCGACGTTGATTGCGGCGTGACCGCTCTCGCGATCGGATGTTCCCTCGCGCCGACCGCGGATATTCAGCGCGTCTGGCTGTTCGAGTTGAAGCTGATGGCAGGGACGGCCGCGGTGATCGGATCCGCGTTTT
>Ga0126381_100000289_pt1 | contig 56191 bp, 42 predicted proteins | sample PanSoiMetPlot_28_FD_96465 | JGI IMG/M metagenome (GOLD analysis project Ga0126381, IMG submission 96465) | Tropical forest soil microbial communities from Panama - MetaG Plot_28 | ecosystem: Environmental > Terrestrial > Soil > Tropical forest > Bulk soil | place: Panama | collected 2016-02-17 | reverse complement strand
TGATCCGATCCGCATTCGCCTCCAGCGCCCTCGTGCTTTCGCCCAAGGACAACTGAACGTTTCGCATCTGATCGCTGCGGAGTTCGTCCAGCAGGTTGCGGCGTTTCTGACCGAGGACTTCGTCCGCAATCGCTTCGATCTCAAGGCTGCTATAGGCGTCCAGAGGTAGAAACGTGCCTCGATCCAGATCGACGCTGTTGATAGCCCTGCCGTCGGATGTGAGAAGAACCGGGTTCTGCTTGAGGGCTCTCTTGATGGTGTAACGGTTAGAACCGTCGGCCGAAGCCGTGATGGTGACCAGCGCCCCGCCCGCCAGATTCGCCTGAATTAGGTCGGCGCACGGCTTCGGCGCGGATGACAGGCCGCAAAGCGCGAACCGCACGGCCTCGGCCAGCGTTGATTTGCCACTGCCTCGCGCCCCGATGATACAAGTCAGGCCCGGCGGAATATTTACGCTCAGACCAGGCAGAAACCCGCCGCTGATTTCGATCTTCTCAACGAGCCACATATGTTCAGCATCTGCCGGCGTGAGACAGGCAGGATGCCTCCGTATCGGCCTTTCCGCTGAAGGCAGAACCCACAGCTTACCCTAATGTACAACAGAGACTCCGTTCGGCCTGGTGCCGAACCAACCAGCGGGAGCGCAATGTTGGCGAAGCGGAAGCGCCGAAACACGCCAGATCTCTATCGGAAGTGACGCGGCGAGATAGACTTCTGGCGTGGCGGGTGGCCGATGGCATTTGCTCCAGGGGCGCCGGATCGGTGGGGGCATTTCGACTTTGCGCCAAAGACACCGAGGAGAAGAAAGCCAGCAAGACGACGATCACCAGAGCCAGACGGTTCATCCGTAACTCACGTGCTTTTGGGTTGCACATGGTCGTTTAGGTGGCTCGATGGCTGCCACGCTCAATTGGACTCGGTCAGCCAGGTCATTGCCTTTTTCGGGTCATTGAATGCTCGCGTCACAAAATTCTCGCCCGGGGCAGACTCGTTCATTGCTGGCGGAACGGAGGCTCCGGCGGGAAACAGGAATGCAAAGCGGCGCACACCCGCGGCGAAGTACCTGCCCGAGATGTTCTTCAAGCGCCATTCCTGCACTTCGGGCCCCATCTTATGGCGGAAGTGGGCGACGTCAACCAGAATGCCCTGGGCTTTCTTGCGCTCGACCAGGCCGGCGAACAGTTCGAGCTCGGTTTTGAAATCCTCATCGGTCATTGCGGAGGTCGCCTCTTTCCAGTCGATCGAGGTGACTCGCGTATCGTCGTCCCACATAACTCGTAGGTAGTCGTCGTCGTGCAATTGCTGTGTCTGCATAGTACCTCCGTTAGAAAATGAAGTTCACGTCCGGGGAGCGGTGATGCGCCGGACCCGCTTGTGCCATCCCTCGTTGTATAACCATTGCTCCAGCGTCTGAAGCTGGACCTGCGGATAACGCTTCCGTAGTTCGCCTACGTTTGCCTGAAATCCCGCATCATTGAACCAGCGAAACATCTGGTTCCACTCCTTATCCTCTGGAATGGGAAGCTCTTGGAACTCGACAGGCCTCCCGAGAACACGGCTGAAGACCTCGGCGGCCTGGAGATTCGTCAGCTCGCTACCGGCGATTTCTAGTTCCAGCCCGATGAAGTCCTTCGGGCGTTCGAATGCCAGAGCTACGAATGCGCCGATGTCATCGGTCGCGATCGTCTGGTATGGTTTATCGCCGCGGATAGGATACCAGAGTGTGCCCTGGAGGATTCCAAGTTCGACGGTCTCGCTGTAATAGCCCTCCATGAACGCCGCGGGCCGCAGAATCGTTGCGGGAAAACCCAGGTTACGTATGTGCCGCTCAATTTCCCACTTGCTTTCCCAATGATCGATTCCAGTGCTTCGCTCCGCCCCGCCAACTGAGCTGTAGACAAAGTGCTCAACACCGGCTTGCTTTGCAGCGTTGGCGAGATTTTTTCCCTGCACAACTTCGCGCTTCACTCCGACCGACCAGAAGTCCTGGACGCTGTACACGCCGTAGACGCCACGCAGCGCAGGCTCGAAAGAGCCGGGATCTTCCAGGTCTCCCCTCAGGATCTCCACGCCACTGGCAGCCAACACTTGTGCGGCTCTGCTACCAGGGTCGCGCGTGAGCGCGCGGAGCTTCCAGCCACGCCCGAGCATATGGCGCACGACCGCTCCACCTTGTTTGCCGGTGGCGCCTGTCACTAAAACAGTGCGATGATCGGTTCCCATCGAGTTTTCCTTCATAAATCTATCCGCCGCTGCTCTTTACGACCAGTCAGCGCCCCGACGGTAGTTGCGCGCCCCCGGCAGAGGCGCTCATCTCCCCACGAAAGTACGAGGCGTACTCTCGCGCGAACTCTTCGCAAGTTGTTGGCTTCTTCCCGGCCACATCAGCGATCGTCGATGTCACACGAGACTGTCTCCCCTGCCACCGGAATCGGAACTGTTCCGCCTGGCCCTCAGCAAACCACTCGGGCGCTCCAGCATCCAAAATCGCCTGTCTGGCCGCCTCCAATGGCACGTCGACATACGACACTCTCTTGCCGATGGCGGCCGAAAGCTGATCCGCCACGTCGAAGTACGATAGCGCCTCAGGACCAGTGATGACGTACTTTTTGCCCTCATGGCCAGCCCCGGTGAGCACCGCCATTGCGACCGCAGCGATATCACGCACATCTACAGGACTCACTAGAGAGTCCTTGCTGGCTGCATAGAACTTACGCTGCGATGCGATTGTCGGTTGAAAACGCAGATAAACCTGCATGAATTGATTCGGCTGCAAATGCGTGAAAGCGAGGCCCGAATCCTCCAGTTCTCGTTCTGCGATCCCATGCCACCGCAAGAAGCGCCATTCGGAATTTGGGTCGGCGTCCATGCCGGAGAACTTTACAACGTGGCGGACTCCAGCCTCTTTCGCGGCTCGAATGAAATTTCCTTGCAGTTCGACTAGGTCAGGACCGATTGAGGAGCACAATAGGGCTTTATCTACTCCTTCGAGAGCCGGGGCTAAACTCTCCGGCCGGGACAGATCGCCCTGAACGACTTCGACAAACGGCAGATCCGAAAAGGTTGATATCTTCTGCGGATTTCGGACGAGTGAGCGGCAACGGACGCCTGAGCGCGACAGCAGTTTTACAATCTCAAGTCCGTTCGTACCCGTAGCGCCCGTGACGAGAATCATCGCGACCTAGTCCTTCGGAGCCTTGAAGCGCAATCCACGCTTATCCCATCCGTCCTCGCGCAGCCACTCTTCGAGGGAGTGCAGACGAACGTCTGGAAATTTCCGGCGAAGCTCAGCGATATTCGCCTGGTAACCTTTTGTGTTGAACCAGTGAAACATTTCATAGAACTCCTTGCCTAGAAAGAGCTTCACGGCCAGCATCGGGAGCTTCTGGAATTTGACAGGCCTGTTCAGAACACGACTGAACGCTTGCGCAGCCTCGATGTTGGTCAACTCGCTTCCGGCGATCTCCAGCTCCAACCCGGTGAATTCCTTGGGGCGCTCAAACGCCATCGCGACGAAGCCGCCGATGTCGTCCGTCGCAATCGTCTGATAGGGTTTATCGCCTCGAATCGGGTCTGCAAGCTTTCCCTTTAGGAGCCCGATTTCGACTTCGAGGATATGGTAGGTCTCCATGAAGGAAGCCGGACGAAGGACGGTTGCCGGCAACTTTAGACCGCGGATGTGTTTTTCGACTTCCCACTTGGTCTCCCAATGAGTAATACCCGTGCGCCGCTCGGCCCCGCCGACAGAACTGTAAACGAAGTGCTCGACGCCAGCTTTCTTGCCCGCATCGGCCAGGTTCTTACCCTGCTGGACTTCGCGCCTCGCGCCCACAGTCCAGAAATCCTGGACACTGTAGACGCCGTACACGCCGCGGACGGCGCGCTCCAGAGACGCGGGATCGTCCAGGTCTCCCTGGGCGAGTTCGACGCCTTGTCTTGCCAGGTGCTTCGCTGCGTAGCTGCTCGGATTTCGCGTGAGCGCACGCAACTTCCATCCTTTCGGCAGCATGTGCCGGACCACGGCACCTCCCTGCCGCCCGGTCGCGCCGGTGATCAACACGGTCCTATCTGCGTTGGTCATGGATGTTAGCCGCTGGACGACTCGGGATCTTCTTCAGAACTTCCAACAACTTCGGGTTATCCGATTGCAGAGTCCCGTTCATTCCTACGTTCTCTGGGGCGTCTTCATGGAGAAAGATCAGCGTATCGCCGATCTCGTACGCTTCGTCGATCGCGGCAGTGATCTTTTCGATCATCATCTTCTTCCTTTCGAGACGGAGCCCCGGAGGAGCTTCGATCGTAACCACAGGCATGCGTGTCTCCTTTCGCAGCACCGGGCTCGTGCCAGCGCTCTCCTCAATCTATGGTGCGGCTGTTGTCCCAAACGCCAGATCTGTTCGTCGATCGTCCGAATTAGACCAAGCGGTACAATAGATTTCCGGTACGTTCCAGTCCCGGCTCGGAATGCACGCTGTTTTTACGTAATTCAAGTACAGACTTCGTGCGCGAAACTGCCTTGATTTCCGGGGCTAGGTGTGTCAGGATCATACCGGCAGGTACAATTACAGTGCGGCCACGATCATCAAAGGGCGCCGAGACGAAAGCGAAGATTCTCCGCACCGCGGCGGACTTATTTCACGAGCGAGGAGTCGGCGCCACGAGTCCCGATGACATCATCAAAGCTTCGAAAACCGGAAAAGGGCAGTTCTACCACTACTTCAAGAGCAAAGAACGGCTCGTTCACGAGGTCCTTCAGAGCTATCTGCACGCCATTAAGAGCGGTGCGGCGCCTGTCAACTATGAAATCTCATCGTGGCGCGATCTGGAAGCTTGGTTCTTCGCGCATGTCGAATTGCAAAAGAGGTTCGGCATGAAACGAGGCTGCCCGTTTGGCACGATTGGTAACGAGGTTCGTGAGGGCGACGAGCTTATCCGGCAGGACCTGAGCCTGATCTTCGAGGTCGTGAAAACCAAGCTTGCCTCCTTCTTCATTCGTGAGAAGGCGAAGTCGCGCCTCTCGAAAGAGGCAAAGGAAGATCAACTCGCAGACTTTTGCATCGCCGCGGTGCAGGGCGCGATGCTGATGGGCAAGATTCACCGAAGCAGCGAGCCGACGGAGGCATCTCTTCGAGAGGCTTACGCGCATTTGCGGCGATACGTGGAAGCCAAATGACCCATGACTCTGTACCACCGCGCACAGTTAAGGTGTTTACATCGTTTTTACAAATCCTACAAGACGCATTCTCGCGGCAAATGGTAACGTAGCGCGGGAGTTCCTCTTGCAGGCGACAGTCAGAACGCACCCGACATCCGGTGGGCAGAACTGGCGTCGACCGTTGTTTGCCGATCTCCTTCGCGGAATTCGTCTCCAAAGCGCGGTCGCGTATTGGCCCGAATTTCGGGCACCGTGGGGTGTCAGTGTGGAGAGGGATTGGGCTGTATTCCACATCGTTGCGGAAGGAGACTGCTGGCTCCAGGTGAGAGGTGTAGCCCAGCCGCTGAAATTGTCTGAATTCGATTTCGTAGTCGTGACTCGCGGGCAATTCCACACACTCCGCGATCAGATATCCACTCCGTTCATCGATTTTTTCGACCTGGTGAAAGCGCAGGCCGGCGCGAGGAGAGGTGGTTTGTGCTTCCACGGCCAGGGCGCCGTAACGAAACTCGTTTGCGGTGGAATGCTCCTGGAAAACAGAAAGAGCAATCCTCTGCTTTCGGTTCTGCCGCCGGTCCTCCACTTCAAGGCTAACGAAAACGGTGGCAGATCATGTCTCCGGTTGACGGCTCAGCACATTCTCTCTGAGCTTCAAAGTGGCGGGATCGGTTCCAGAGAGGTTGTCAATCGGCTTGTCGATGTGCTGTTCTTTCAAGCCGTGCGCACTTACTTCGAAGAGAATATGGACTCGGCCGAATCGGGCTGGCTCGCAGCGGTTCGAGATCCACAGATCGGACAAGCGCTGTTGCTTCTCCACCGGCAACCTCGCCGGCAGTGGACGGTCGCTTCTCTCGCGCGCCATGTGGCTATGTCCCGATCAACGTTCGCGGCCAGATTCAAAGATCTTATCGGCGAGCCGCCACAGCGTTACGTGACGCGCCTTCGCATCAACGCCGCTGCCGCGCGTCTGCGCTCGACCAATGACAAATTGAAGGCGATCGGCGCGGCCGCAGGTTATGAGTCCCTACCGGCTTTCGTAAAATCCTTCAAACGGCACACAGGGATGACGCCAGGTGAGTATCGCACGGTCGGCGACAGGTGGCCAGATGGAGCGGCGTCATAGCGTTTCTTTGGTGCGATCCTCGGCGGTCGTCGAACGTTCCAGTTTGCTGGGTAGGAAAAACAGGATTGGAATCCCGACATGGAGAACAAGCGCGATCTTCGCATTCACCCATGCAAGACGGACGGCGACGAAATGGAGGAGCGGATTCATCGCGCTCTTCAGCATCGCCCGCCTCAAGAGGACTGGATCAATGCCGGCAGCAGTCAATTTGCCGTCATAGAAAGCATAGAATCTCATAGACGAGAAGCTCACGCCGGCCATCGCCATCACGGCGCCGTATACGATCACGGCAACGCGCTGGCTGGGATAGTCGCCCAGGAGAGCAGTTGGAAAAGGCACCAACGCGAGCCAGAACATGAACAGGCTGTTACGCCAGAGCAGCCCGCGATCCGATTTGGCTAGCAGCGCGAACGGGTGTCTATGGCGAATTGCCAAATTTCGGCTGAATGCGGTGGTTTTTGAGGTGTTGATACCCATCTGACGCGGCCCGTGCCGCAGAAGGTATTAAGACCATTAGACATCGAATGGCAACTGCCCGCAACCCCCCGCGGCACTGACTCACGAGTGCCCGCGCAAGGCCAAGAACCTACCTATTCAGGTAGTGACGCGCTTGACTGTCTGACTTAAGCTTGCCAGGACATCCCAAATTGGATCGTTCGGAGGGAATCGAATGAACCGGGCTCCAGCCGTTCTACTCTATCTGTGTCTTGCGGGAGCGCCAATCCGCGCGCAATTCCGGCAGCAGGGCCACAAGCTTCAGGACGTTCAGGCTCCGGTGAACGAGGGCTATTCGGTGTCGCTCTCGGCCGATGGCAACACGGCGTTACTCGGCGGAGTCAACGAAGCTTGGGTCTATACTCGAACCAACTGCTCCTGGACCCTGCAAACCACGCTTACGGTACAAGTATCCGGCGCGAACCTGAACTTAGTGCGGCTATCCGCGGATGGCAATACGGCACTGGCGGGCGGCTCTACGCAGGCGATCGTGTTTGTGCGCAACAATGGGGTCTGGACGCAGCAGGGGCCGCCGCTGATTGCAGCGAGCGGGGGGCAAGGAGGGGGTATTGCCCTGTCAGGGGACGGAAATACCGCGGCCCTCGGCCTCGGTTCTGTCAACGAGGTCGGTGGATTCCCGCAAATCGTGGTGTTCACGCGAATCGGCGGTGTGTGGACGCAACAGGGCCCTGCGCTTGCACCGACGGGCTACATCAGCACGCCAGGCGCTCGCCAGCCTATCAACCCCGGTACCTACAATTCCCCGGCACTCTCCTCTGACGGCAACACGCTGCTTTTCGGAGTCCCGGACAACAATAGCTGGTCGGGCGCCACCTGGGTCTTCACTCGCAGCAGCGGCACGTGGACCCAGCAGGCGGAGCTACTCGCCTCCGACGCGGTGGGTTTCGCCGAGCAAGGAACATCAGTGGCCCTATCGGCGGACGGCAACACGGCCTTAATTGGCGGCCCCAGCGACAATGACCAGCACGATGGCGGAAGCGGAGCCACATGGGTCTTCACGCGCGCCGGCGCCGTCTGGACGCAACAGGGCAACAAGCTGGTCGCCCGCGATGCCACCCCCGGATCGGAGAGCCTCGATGGAGTCTCAGCGGCGCAAGGCAGATCCGTTGCGCTTTCGGGAGATGGAACGATCGCTCTGATCGGAGGCCCCGACAACAACAATTACCAAGGCGCTGCGTGGGAATTCACGCTGAACTCCGGCGTCTGGACACAGCGGTCGCACAAGCTGCATGGGCGCGATGTCGGCTTGTTCGACGACACGAGCCAAGGGTATGAGGTCGCGTTGTCGGCAGATGGCCTTACCGCCCTGGTGGGCACATTCAGCGACTACGGACCCGCGGGACAAATCGATTTCGGATCGGCCTTCGTCTTCGTCCGCGCTCCTTTCGTGGCTGCCACCGCCGGCAATCCGCAAAGCGTCACCACCGGGCTCGCGTTTCCGTTCGCGCTGGAAGGGTCCGCGCTCGACAGCAGTACCAATCCCATCTCCGGAGCGACGCTCTCTTTTGTTCCGCCAGGATTGGGGCCATCCGTTCAAATCGTGCCTGGATCGGCGAGCACCGACTCGACCGGGCGGGCTCAGGTGGGCGCGACTGCCAATAACGTCAGCGGCAGTTATGCCGTCAACATGACTTCGCCGATCGCCGGAGCGTGCCCGGCGAGCGCCGCCTTCTCCCTGTCCAACGTGAACCGCGCACCCGCTTCCGCTCCCTGCGTGGTGACGAACGAGTTGGACGACAACTCTCCGGGATCGCTGCGGTATCAGGTAGCCGCGTGCGGAAAGGGCGGCATCATCACGTTTCTGCCCGCGGTGCAGGAAGTCGATCTCAGCCAGGGCCAGGACATTCAGCTTACCCAGGATCTGACGATCGACGGCGGCTCCGGCGTCGTTATCGACGCGCACAATGAGTCGCGCGTGTTCTTCATCTTCGGGGGCAACATTGTGCTCAAGAACCTGACCCTCCGCAACGGACTGGCTGCCGCGGGCAACGGCGGCGACGGCGCAACCGGTGGTGGCGGGGGCGGGGCAATGGGCGGCGGCATATTCATGAATGCTGGCACCTTGACGCTGGGGAACGTGACCCTGTTCGGCAATCGGGCCGAAGGCGGGACCGGCGGCTTCGGCGGTGGCGGTTCCGGGGCGGGCGGCGGCGGCGGAGCCGGCTTCGACGGCGACTCCGGCGGTATCGGCGGCGGCGGCGGCGACTTCGGAAGCAGCGGCGGCACAACGCTCGACGGCAGCGGCGGCGGCGGCCTATTGAACCAGGGCGGTTTCGGAGGCGGCGGAGCGACAGCGGCAGGGGCAGGCGGGTTTGGCGGCGGCGCGGCCCCGGGGGCCATTGCTGGCACATTCGGCGCGCCCGGTGTAAACACCGACGGCGGCGGTGGTGCGGCGCTCGGCGGGGGAATCTTCGTTCGCAGCGGCCTCCTGGTGATGAACGCTGTCTCGTTCAACTCCAACGTGGTGCTCGGCGGACTGAATGGCAGCGGACTGCCATCGGGCCAGGGCAAAGGCGGCGGGATCTACATCGCGCAGCCCGCGGCGGCTGTCCAATTCGGAACGGTGAGCTTCGGCGGAAACCTGGCCAGCGATTCCGGTGGCGGCACTCTTTGCAAGACTGTCCTGGGATCAAACGCGTCGGATACCGACAACGTGTGCGGCACGCTGCAGAGCGGCGTCATCGCCACCAGCGGCAGCGGGCAGAGCGCCGCCATTCTGTCCACCTTTGCCAACCCGCTCGTAGCCACCATCACGGCGGCCGGCAACCCGATCGCCGGTATTGCAGTCGGCTTTTCCGGACCCGCCTCTGGCGCCTCGATCAATCCAGCCAGCAGCTCCGTAGTGACCGCCAGCAACGGGCAGGTGTCTCTGCCGGCAGTCGCGAATGCAACTCAGGGATCGTACATCGTAACGGTGACCATCGGAGGCGCACCTACGACCTCGACTTATTCGCTGACGAACACGGCCGCGGTGGTCAATCTGACAGCCGTCGGCGGCAGCGGGCAGACGGCGGTGGTTGGCTCGCCGTTTGGCACGGCGCTCCAAGCGACGGTCACCAACGGTACAGGACAAGGCATTCCCAATGTGGCTGTGACCTTCTCCGCGCCGGCTTCCGGTCCCAGCGCAATCTTCCCGAATGGCGGTGTGGCCTACACGGACGCTTCCGGCGTGGCGCGTATCACGGCGATTGCCAATTCAGCGGTGGGAACGTATCTCGCATCCGCTACCGTCGGGGGAACCCCAGTGACGTTCTCGCTCACCAATCTGAGCGTGGTTGCCTCGAGTTGCTGCAGTGCAGCCGGCAATTTTGTAAATCCCGCCCCGCCGGTGGATGCATCGCCCGGTTCGCCGCACAACAAGTACACCGTTTCCTACTCCACCTCTCAGCAGACTGCGCAGATTACGGTCACGCTTACCTCAAACGGGAAACAGGTCTATGCCTCCCCAATCATGCCGATCACGCTGAATTGGGGCTTCAGCCCGGACGACGACCGGCTCGTGGTTTACTCCGTCATCAACGGAGTCATCACGTATTTCGTACAGGACCTGACCGTGAGTCCCGCACGGCAACTGCTCACCAGCGCCGTGGCGGCCTCCTCGATTCGCTATCAATTCAGTCCATCAGGGCGGTACCTGGTGCTGACGGAGACGATCGGCACGAACAATACGACGCTCCAAATCTATCAGGTGCAAGGTGTGACCGCGGCATTGCAGCTGCACAACAACAGTTTCGCCGTCGCGGTCGGATCCGGACAGGACGGCTTGTCATCGAACGCGGGTTTCAGTCCCAACAACCCGGAAACGAGCTTCGTCTATGCGTTCCAGACCTTCCAGAGCTCGGTACAACTGCAATTGGTGAACCTGACGCTCGGCCAAGCAGCGCCGCCGGTGACAATCACCGCCATCGCCTCGTTCTGGCAATACTCTCCCTGCGGCGACGCACTTGGGCTAGTCACGCAGATGTCCCCTACGCAGGACCAGGTGGATTTCCTCAATCCCGCCAACGGTGCCCATCTGCCCGGTTCCGGAGATCTTTACCCGTCACTCTCGATCACTATGCTGGCCGAGCCGAACGGAGAAGCCATCTCATATCCGGGCCAGTCGCCCTCGCCGGCCTTGATCTCTCCCAAGAGTCCGTGCCCTGCGCAGATCCAGTCGGCGCAGACGCTCAGCCGCGACCCGGCGACCCAGAACATCGTCGTAACCGAAATCTTAATCAACAGCGGCGGCTCCCCCGCGACGAATGTCCAGATCACCTCGGCGAAGATCGCTACGCAATCCGCCACCACGGCCCCGCTCACCTCGCTACCGATGTTGGTGGGTACGATCGCGGCTGGTGCGACTGCACAGGTGGTAATTACATTCCCAGCTTCGGCGGGCACAGCCAATACTTCGGCGACAGTAACAGTGAGCGGCACGTACGCCGGCGGAAGCACCCCTGTGAGCTCATTTCCGGGCTCGAGTCGCTCTAAACTACCCTGACGGCCCTAAGAGGAAATTCTATGAAGACAAGGTACTTGGAGATTCTGGTAATAGTGCTGTTCAGCGCGATGGGCGCCCGCGCGGATACCATCGACATCGTGTTTGACTCGCCGACCCTCACGGGCTCGCCCGGCGACACGCTGGCATTTTTCGGGACATTGACCAACAGTACAGGCATCCCGGTTTATCTCAACTCTGACAATTTCAACCTCAGCGGGCTTCCTTTCAGCTCCGTCAACGACTTACTCAACAATGTCCCTCTGTTTTTGGATTCGAGCGGCAGCCCGGCGTATACCAGCGGCGACATCGAGCTGTTCGACATCACCATTCCCTCCGGTCAGGCGCCCGATTCGTATAACGGCAGCTACGCGCTCTTCGGCGGCGCAGACAGTAATGCCTCCGATCCCGTCGGAGCGGCCAATTTCGCGGTGAACGTTCAGCAGCAGGCGAGTGTTCCAGAGCCGGATACGTTCGCGCTGCTGGTGCTCGCCTTAGCTTGGCTGGCGATCGCAAGACGTAGGGCGGTATGGCTACTCCCGGCGGCGAAGCACCCAGGCAAGATGCCTCAACGATAGCGGACGATTCGGCGGCTTATGCCGGCGATTCCGAAGACATCGGCGGATATAGGCTGATCCGTCAGCTCGGCGAAGGCGGGATGGGCGTGGTGTATCACGCCCGCCAGCGGGAACCGATCCGCCGCGATGTGGCGCTGAAGGTCATCAAGCCCGGGATGGACACCAAAGAGGTGATCGCCCGCTTCGACAGCGAGCGGCAGGCCCTGGCGCTGATGGACCACCCCAACATCGCCCGGGTCTTCGAAGGTGGAACAACCCCCAATGGCCGGCCGTACTTCGTCATGGAACTGGCCAATGGCGTCCCCATCACGAGTTATTGTGGGTCAAACAAGCTGACCGTCGCCGACCGGATCCGAGTCTTCCTGCCGGTGTGCCGCGCGATTCAGCATGCGCATCAAAAGGGCATCATCCATCGCGATATCAAGCCATCGAACATCCTCGTCGCGACGCACGATTGCAAAGCCGCCCCGAAAGTGATCGATTTCGGCCTCGCCAAAGCGCTCGGCCATCAACTGAGCGATGCCACGGCAATGACCAGTCTGGGCACGGTCGTGGGCACGGTGGAGTACATGAGCCCGGAGCAGTCGGATCTTATGCGCCATGACATTGACACGCGGAGCGACGTTTACTCTCTCGGCGTGGTCCTGTACGAAGTGCTGACGGGCGATACTCCTCTGGGCCACGACGCCACGGCGAAAACGTCGCAACTCGAGATACTGCGGCGGATCCGCGAAGAAGATCCGCCCGCGCCCAGCGCTCGCGTGCAGCGGGCGGGCGATTCCGTTCGCCGGGCTGCGCTATTGCGCGGCGAACTGGACTGGATCGTGATGAAGGCTCTGGCGAAAGATCGGGCGCTACGTTACGAGACCGTAAACGGCATGCTGCGCGACTTGGAGCGCTATCTGAACGGAGAACCCGTGGAAGCCGGGCCGCCCTCGGCGGCGTACCGGGTGCGAAAATTCATTTGCAAATATCGCACGTGGCTGACCGCGGCCGCTGCCTCCGCCGTCCTATTGCTGATCGCCGCGCTCGTCAGCATTGCGATGGCGGTGCGCGCCGGGCGCGCCGAACGGGAAGCTCGCGCCGTCAGCGACTTTCTGCGCCAGGACCTGCTCTCGCAGGGCAGCGCCGAGAAGCGCCGCCAGGCAGGCGCCAAGCCGGACCCGGATCTCAAGATGCGCACCGTTCTGGACAGCGCGGATGCCATCATTTCCGCCAGGTTCCAGCAGCAGCCAGCGGTGGAGGCATCGATCCGGCAGGCTATCGGCGAAACATATAGTGATCTAGGCCTGTACCCACAGGCACAGCATCAGGAGGAACGCGCTTTGGAATTGCGGCTGCGCGTTTTAGGAGAGAGGAGTCCAGAAACGCTCGAAACCATCGAGCATCTGGCCCATCTCTATCGCCGTCAGGGCGCGTACGCGCGGGCGGAGGAATTGCTGACCAGGGTTATCGGCATACGGCGTCGGCTCGGAGGCGAGGAGAATCCCGCGACTCTGCGAATGCTGAACGAACTCGCTGGACTGTACGGCGACCAGGGAAAGTACAGCCAGGCGGAACCGCTCTTCACCCACACTCTCGCCATCCAGAGTCGCGTGCTGGGAGAGGACCATCCGGACACGCTGGAGACCATGAACGATCTGGGGGTGGTCTACTTCGAACATAAGGATCCAAGGGCTGAAGCGCTCTACCTGCAGGCCCTGGCGGGCCGGCGGCGCGTGCTGGGAGAGGAACATCCTTCGACGCTCTCCACAATGAACAACCTGGCCCTGCAGTACCGCAACCAGGGACGGTACGCCGAGGCCGAACAACTATCCAGTAGAGTTTGGGAGATTCGCAAACGGATTCTCGGTCAGGAACATCCGCTGACGCTCATCAGCGCTTCGACCGTCGCGGCGCTGGCGTTGGATCAGGGCCGGTACGCTGAGGGCGAGCGCTTGTTCACGCATATTCTCGAGATCCAACGCCGTTTATTGGGCGAGGAGAATCCGAATACGCTGCTGAATATGGATCTCCTGGTCGTCGTGCTGCGAAGTGAGCGGAAGTTTGGGCAAGCGGATCCGCTCAGCGCGCGCGTACTGGAAATCGAGCGCCGCGTGCTCGGCGAAGAGCACCCCTACACACTGAACGCCCTAAGTGTCCAGGCGGCGCTCGACCACAGTGAAGGCAAGTATCCTCAAGCCGAGGTGCTTTACAAGAAAGTCATCGAAGCGCGCGGGCGCGTTCTGGGACGACAGCATCTGGTTACCTTGTCCAGCAGGAACGATCTGGCTTTGCTGTTGTATGACGAAGGGAAATTTTCTCAGGCCGAGGCACAATCGCGCGAAGCGCTGGCGGGCTTTCAGAAGAGTGCTCCGGACCACTGGCGCATCTATGAAAGCGAGGCGATCCTCGGGTCCAGCCTTTTAGCGCAAGGAAAAGACGAGCAGGCAGCACCACTGCTCTCCTCCGCGCATGAGGGGCTGAAAGCGCGGGAAATGTTGATACCCGCGATCTATCGCTCGATCCTTGAGCAAGTTGCAAAATGGGTTACTGAGCTGAATCGATCCCTGGCGAGGTCCAGAAAGGCTACATTGCATAACAAGACTGCTCCGAACCTAGCCGTCCCGCACCACTAACCATCCCGAGACAAAGTTTCTGATGCAACGCCGCCCATTGATCGACGGCCGATACGCTCCAAACTCTCGCCTGAAACGGCCTTGCGCGACTTAGAAAAATGGCCAAGGCCTGGTTGTATCGTGAGCTCGGGCCCGGCCATGGCGGCCCCTAACCCGCTGCCGCCGCAGTCGCACGCTGCCCTCGTCCCTGGCTGTGTTAATCTCGGCTGTTATTGATCTCGTGCGGCTAAAATAGAGTTACATGGTGCTCCCCGCACGGCTGGCCGATGTTCTATGAGTTAATGAGCCGGCGCGGATCTTTTTGCTTCTATGCCTTCGACCTGCTGTAAGCTGGACGGCTGCGACCTGCGGGACCGCATGTACTTGTCCCACATCCTTTTCGAGCAGGGTGGCGTGCCTGCGCTGCAGGTGGAGCGTGACTTGCAGTCGCTGATCCGTGGTTCCGGCGGGTTGAAGCCAGGCATAGAAAATCTGGTTGGAGGAGATGCAGCAGAGTGGAAGGCTTCAGAACGATGGCGGAACGAAAGACACGCGCCGGGCGCATGAACAGCGTGCACAAACCGGCGATGAGCCGATCCATGGCACGCAAGTTGGGTGCACGCTTGCACCGGCGATTGAGGACGAGCAGTTGATACTGGACGAGCCCGGATTCGGCGACAACGGAACGGAGTCCACCCGGCTTGCCTGTCGGGCCATAGTGACGATCAGATGAACGAATACGACAGCGAAGTCGCGCATCCCGGCAATGGTATCAACACCTCAACAAACAGCGCACTCAGGCCAATTTGCCAATTCGCCATAGACAGGTTAGCTTTTTGCAGAATCACCGTGAAGTCCTCGCCGCTATGGATTTCTTTACCGTGCCGACCGTAAGCCTCCGCGTGCTGTATTGCTTCTTTGTTATCGAGCACGCACGGCGCAAGATTCTGCACTGCAATGTGACGCAATATCCGACGGCGGAGTGAATTGTCCAGCAACTGCGAGAAGCATTTCCGGAGCCCTGCCGCTATGAGTACGTGAGCTTCCCATCACCGCGGGCCGCACAAGCGCCGCAGTTCGCCATCGAAGATTCCGTCTTCCGGCGCGTATAGCATTCCGCGCGCCGGTTTCAGGACCCAGATCTGCCAAAGATGCAAAGCGAACCATGCGTCTTTGGTCAGTTCGCTCCTGTCGACCTCCCACTCGAGGACGATGCGTGCAGCTTCGATGCGCTGGACCACGGACTCGCTGCACCATAAGCCTGCCTGGTCAGCCACTTCGCCCCGTGCGGCTTCAGCCTCTTCACCATCCAAGCGGCGCAGCGTCATCGGCTTTCGCTTCGGATCGTAGTCAATATGCATGCTCTGAAGCTGCCCCGCAGGCGAAAGCTCGAATGATATTTTCGGCTTCCCGTCGAACAACGCGCCCTCGAGCAGATATTCCTTTGTCCCCTGCGCAGAGGGCGGCTCTCTCTTCATGAATGCGTGAAAGAGATAGCTCACTTGAGTTCGAGGCCTGCCTGGCGCGCGGCTTCAGCACGTTCGGTGAGCCGATGGGCTTTGTATTGATACCAAAGCGGAGCCTCCTTGCGCACCCACTGCATCACCTTCTTTGCCCAACGGTTGAACTCGGCGGGCTGATCGACGATCGTCTTGCCGCCTTCGGGAAGGTACGTCGACTCGGACGAGAGGGATGTGTGATACAAAAGGTTGTCCTCGAGATTCCCTCTCGAGTAGAACAGCACCGGCGATCTCGCAATATCTACGCTGTAGCCCTCTCCGAGACTGCCTTGGACCCAGGTTGTGCGCACGCGGTCAATGAACCGGACAGGAGTGATGAGCAGCCGCAGCTGGTCCGACTGGAAGCCTTCCACTAGGGGCAACCAGCGGATGTCCTCCGGTTTCGAAAAGACCGCAGCAGGGAACACAAGTGTCGACTCAAGAGATTCTAGATACTGCACGAAACGCGCCTCCTCATCAGGCAAGCGCCAATACCGCACGGAAGAACTCATTCGCTCCTCATCATCCAGTCTAAGGGAACGGCACTCGCCAAGGTGTGCCCGCGGGCAGGTCACCCGACTGAGGCGGCTGCCAACCCGGGTCATAAACAAAAATCCGCCCGGCGTGCTCCGCATCCTGCACGACAATCGTGTCGTTGGGATTGTCCAAGCGAAATTGCCGTACCTGGGCTCGCCCATCAGAGACGATCTGCGAGCCATCTTTGAAGAAGTAATCCGCTTCGTAGAGCACGCGCGCGCCTTTCTGGGGTGTAAATCTCTCCCTGTTGACCCAGATTTCCTGGTCGGGTCGGCCAACGGCATCGGGCCGCATTTTGCCTTGGGTACTCGTACCGATAATATTATCGGTCCTGACCTTCTGAACCGCCGTCTTGTGCTCCGGACTGCCCATCTCACCGGGACTCTGCCCCACAGCCTTGGGCGCGACATGTTCGTCGAAGTATTGCTTAGGTAGCTTGAGGCTCTTTTGCGAGCGGCCTGCTTCCCACTGCTCGTATCGATACCGATCATACCGGTATCGTGCTCCGCCCGGTTCATACCATTCTTTCCTCGGACCTGGCTTTGGAGGTGGCCACTTCTGCCATCCCTTATCGTTGTCCGGAAATTCCTCCTTCGGGAATGGGGGCTTCTCTGTTGGGGGGCCTGCCTTGGCGCGCTCGAGATCTTCCAGTTCGTCGGCGAGATCGGAAAGCTCCGTCTCGAGGTCGGTACACTCGGACTCCACGGCACGCTGCCTGACTTTCGAGGTGGCCTTTTCGTAAGAGGCTTTGAGCTTGGCAGCTTTCGCTCGCAGGCCCGCGATGCGCTTCTGGGTCGATTCACTAACGGGAAGCTCTTTGGCCTCTTTGCTCAAGCGGACAGCGTCGATCTCCGCGCTCTTGATCCGCTCAGCAAGAGTCGGCGCCTCCGCTGCCTTGTTGTGGACCAGAATTCCGAGCGAGGAAACGAAGTACGTGTGGACCCCCGCCACTTCTATGTTGAATACCGGGAACGAGCCCGTTCGCTGCGCGATGCTGCGTACATGGACGGACGCTCCCGAGTTGCTGAGAAGGGTGTCACCGGGTTGAAGTTGACCGGCGCTGCTCCAGCCCGAGCCTACGACCCAGAAGGGATGTGTTGGCGTGCAAGTCAGGACGACACCGTCCAATTCGATATCCAAGACCTCGGGAACCATTGCGGTGAACGTGACCTCGATAGTGGCGGTGCTGCTCTCACCCGTTACCGGATCCAAGCACCGAACTTCCTGACCCACAGTGAGGCTTTGTATGGGAACGAACCCGCTCGCTGTCATCACCGGAGTCCCGGCGACGAAGCAACCCCGCAGCACGGGTCGGCCAGGCTCTCCCGGTCCCAGAGGCTGCCCAACCTCTCCGGCTTCCACCGGCGTCCCAGCCCCTTCGGGTTCTACGGGCTCCTCAATCCCTTCGGGCCCCGCCGGTTTTCCAACCTTTTTGGGCCCTGCTTTCCCGCTTGGCTCGACTACGGCCGCTTCCGCGCCTTCGACAGTGGCTATTGGAGGGCCGCCCTCGACAGGGAAATGCAGGATGAGCTTACGACCGCCGAGCGCCGGTATTTCACCGCGGATGGCGAGTGCCAGCATGGCGGTGGTGCCAAGTCCTTCGGCCAGCAATTGCCACCTGGCGCGGCTCTTATCCTCATCCAAGCCCGGCGAGTTGTCAATTGCCTTGAGCTGGTCCCAGACGGACTGTTCAAACACGATGAGCGTGGTGCCGTCCGCGATCAGACGGAAGGCGGTGGATACGACATAGACCCGCTCGTGGAAGATCGCGAATTCAGCCGCAGCTCCAACCAAGGGCCGCCCTTCTTCCGCCGCCGTCACCGCCTCGCGCACAATCAGTCCGGAGCGTAATTGGGAGAGGCCCGCCAACGAAGCGACGATTGCCCCCAGGTCGAGGATGACGCGCTTCGTAGTGAGATCGCCATGTTCGCGGCCTTCCGCCAGATCAATCCCCGCTGCGATGGCGCCCGCTATCGCCGACTCCGCCAACACGACGGCGCCAACGGCGGCGACCGTGCCGGTCCCGAACGTCGCTAAAGTGAATCCGATCGCGGCCAAAGCCAGCCCAAGATAGGTGAAGAACTTCTTCCAGGTGAGATAATCTCTGGTCTTGATTTGCCCACCGTATTTACCGGGGATATCGAAGTGAAGGACGCCGGCAGGGAAGTGATCGGGATCATCTACCTTCTTGAGCAGCGCAAGAGGCGGTTCCTCTGTGAAGGTGGAATTGGAATAATGCCAATCGTATGGTTTTTCGGGGTTGGTCAGGTCGCGAAGGGTCCAGGTATCTCCTTCCCTCCACGCGTACAAGGCAAGCGGGATCTCAGACACGTAGCCGAAGTCGGTCTTGAATTTCTCATCGGGGTGGAAGACGGCGAGCACGCGGACCGGCTTGTGATCTTCGAGCGCTCCCAGGGCGGCTTTCCGCCCGGCGAGCAGCTCGGCGCGCTTCGTCTCACGCGTCGGGCTCTCCTTCTCCTTCTCCTTCATCTGGTCGATGATCCATTTATCGAGCGCCTCGACGAACCGGCGATATGCCGAGTAGACCCGATCCCAGTCGGCCAGAGAAGCGGCCCCAGAGATAGCGTTACTCAGATATATATCCGGCCCCATCGGCGGGGCCTCGGCTCCGGCGCCAGCGCCAGACTCGGCGCCGGGGTACTTCGCCACTAGCGCTTCAGTGTACGCAGCATTCCCCGATGTCTCGGCGGTGAGATTGCTCCAGAATTCGCCGGCTGCGGTCGCGGCGGAACTCCGGAGGTCAGCATCTACCTCGTTTTTGTTGATCATCGGGCGCAAACGGATCAGCGCATCCGATAATCCTTTCCAGGAGTCGTAGGTCTTTTTCTGGATGATCCCGACGTCGACCGCCTGCCGCCGAACAGCCGCAAACTCGCTGTCATAGGCGTCAAGCTGCTGCTGGAAAGTGCCCTCGGACTTCTGCGCCATGAGCCCTGGGATCGCAAGAGCATTCGACTCCGCGACTTTGTCTGCCGCGAATGCAGCTTGCGGAGCGCTTCCGTGGCGTATCGTGAAGTCGAACGTTTTGTCGCCGGAGGCCGCACTCACAATCCGGATCCTGTGGTCGCGATGCTTCTCCGGCTGGCTGGGCGCATTGCGTGAGACCGGGCTACTACTAAGTTGATCGAAGATCTCGAGGATGTGATCCTTATCGCCGTCGACGTCAATCCTGAGGCTTACTGGGCTCGATGACAGCACCTTCAGATAAGGCGAGTGGTTCACGGGCATTTGAAAGCCCCCCGCCCCGCCGGTGGCGTTCCCGCGAAAGAGACCGGCGATCCCGACATTCGCCTGCACTGCACCCGTCTCTTCAGGTGACTTCGCCATGCTTTGGACGGTGAGCCGGAAGGGATCGTTGTAAGCGCCGAGTATGAAATCGACATACGCGATTCCACCGATCCATTTCGGCACACCGGCAGTGGCCACTTGCTTTTGCGGCGTCGCTTCCGACGGGAATATGAAGTTGACGCGGTGCCCGGGCACTTCGACCAGGTAGGTGACGTTTTCGTCACCATGCGAAGGCGGATACACGAGCATCCACTGCGTACTCGGGGGAGTTATCAAGGAAATCTTCGTCGGGACACGTCCGTCGGTAATTTGGTCCACGACCGGGGCTATCCAGCCTGCGATATTCGGCTCGGGCAATTCGAAATCGAAGTAGCGGATCTGCCGCGAGGAAATCTGGGCGATCTCCAGGTGCACGCCTTTGGCGCGGTCCTTCGCGCTGGTCTCCGGCCAATAGCTAGTTGCGTTCAGCCGGACCCGCAATTCCTTCATCTGATCGCCGTCGCCGTCAATTCGGATCTCATGGAAGATGCCCTTGTCGGCGAAGATGATGTTCGTGACCGGGTTTTCGCCGGGAACATCGCCCTGCTTGGCGATTTGAGGCTGTGCCTTCGGAACCGGCGCGGCCTTAGGATCCTGCACCCACAGCGTCTCCGAGATTCGCTCATCTCCGAGCACCTTGACCTTGAATTCGTGACCGCGGCCTTTGTCCGGACTCGGATCGTAGCGGATTTCGTCTGTCAGGCGGACAATACGATCACCGTAGCCGTACAAGTCCACCGCGAGAGCCCCCTCGGCCTTGGTCTTGACGACCACGTTCAACGGCGTCGGGTCGATTGCCTCGCGCAGGTACGTCAACGACTTCTCACTCAGGCCAACCGCACTGACAGGATGCGGGCCGGTATAACGAACGATAAAGCAGAAATTGGGCCCGGTTGGATCGACTCGCCGCTCAAAACTAATGGTGAATGGATCGTCGCCCCAGATGACTTCCACCGGCTCGGGCAGCACATCGGCGGTTTTCGTCTTATCGATGATGTCGCGTTGGGCGAGTGCCGGCGTTCCGGATGCGAATTCGGTGAGATGATCCGTTTCGACCGGGGCGGCGGAAACGGCCAGATCCGCCGCGCGCTCAGCTTCCTGTTCCTCGGAATCCTGCGCGCCGGTCACCATCGGCTCACTGGTGCTTGTGGCTCCATCAGAAGGCCCGGGACCTGTCTGCTGAATGGTATGAGCGAGTTCGTGCGCGAGCAGCCGCTGGCCGGTGATCGTGGACGGCGCGTAATTCCCTGCCCCGAAATAGACGTCGCGACCAGTAGTGAACGCCTCGGCCTGGATCGAGCGGGCAGCTTGCGCCGCGGACGAATCGGCATGAATGCGGACGTCGCGGAAATCGGCGCCGAACCGCGCCTGCATAATGTCCAAAGTGGACGGATCGAGCGCATGGCCGTTGGTCGAGTACAGGGTGTCGTTCAAAAAAGGCTCGGCAGTCGCGCCATCCTCCAATCGCGGCTGTGCCTTTTGGAGGTGGCCCGGGTCAACATAGCCCAAGCCGTTATAGTTCATGCCGAAATAATGGCTGGTGAACCCTCCGGCACCCATGCCTATCTGCCCGGTCGGCCAGAAGTAAGGCCGTAATCGCTCGTAGGTTGCAGCATCGGCGGCGCGAACAGTTTTCATCCCGTCGGGGCCAAGGGCCGCGAACGCATCGCCCAGAACCGTAAATTTCGGCTTGAAGGTGCCGAGGTTGATTCGATTGAGAGCGCCCGGCGCAGTCCAAACCCAGACATAGCGGTCCTCCCCCCAGAACAAGGCCACGTCCTTGATGGTTTTCGTGTCGATATTAGGGTTGTTTATTTTCTCGAGGTCGAAACCCGCTTGCTGGTTCTGCTTGAGCTGCGTATAGAGCGCTTCGAGCCGGTTATGCACGGTCTGATCGAAGCTGGCCTGATATTCGCCTTCAGCGAGATTGAATAAGAGCGTGTACCATTTGCCATCCTGCGTGAAAAAGGGAGTCCAGCCGCGCGCCTGACGTGAGAAACGATTGTCCTGGACCAGGCTGTACCAGTCATCAAGATTCGAAGCCTGGAGCGTTAACTGACCTACTGCATACAAGCGGTTCTCGATAGAGACATTCGTGACTACGACCTGGTCGTACTCGGGAGCTTTGCCGTCGTATTTGCCGCTCAGGATATCCCAGATGTTTTTCTCCGACAGCTCCTTGCCAACCTGGTCTCCGTCATCATCTGTTAACGCGATTTCGGGTACGACTCCTCGGGAGATCCACCATTGGACCATGTTCCGCCCTCGGATATTGCGGTTGGTTTTCGCGACTTCCTCGGCTTCCTTCGACTCGTTGTAGGATTTGACCAGTTCCCCGGCGATTCGCAAAATCTCGATCAGGGCCATGAAGCCGGCGACGCCGCGGGCGCCCATCCCGATGTTGGGGTTGACTCCGGTGCTGGCCCGCTCGATGATCTCGTTCGCCTTCAACTGAGCCGAAAGATTCTCGCCCAGGACCTGGCGGAAGTCCGTGTTCATCTCGCGTTCGGCCTTCGCGACGCTACCGAGCTGGGCCGTGAAGCTTTCGATCACTTCCGGCGTCCAGACGGCACGGGTCGCCTTCCACGCGGCCCGCACCTGGGAGCGAATTTCCTTGGCCCCGAGAACCGCTGCGGCCTGGCCGATCAGCCTGGCTTGCTCGACTTTCAGGGTTTCGAGATCCTCGACCCGGTTCTCGGTCAGCGCCTTCGTCATTTGGAGGGCGTTCTGGATGAGAAGCAGCTCCGCGCCGAGCAGTTGTTCATGGGCATTGATCGAGGCTGTGAAAGACTCGACATCCGTCTGGCGGACCGCGGCGGCGATATTCGCGGCAGCGGCATTCACGGCTCCGGTTGCCGCCCCGACGCGAACTCCCGGCGCGCCTCCCGTGGCGGCTTCGAGTGCCCCCCAATATGAATCCACGGCCTGCTGGACGGGGGTCCGCGCATTGTCCATCTCCGTGATCAACTGTTGGACAGAGGCTGCGATTTCGCTGCGTTCCGGTACGGAAGAGAGGGCCCCCTGCAGCGCTTGCGCCCGATCGCGGACTTCATCGAGGGTGCGGAACTGCTTGTAGGCGGACATAATCTCCGTCTCATTGCCGCGCGCGATCTGGACCACCTGTTGAACTGCCTGATTATCGATGGTGATGTCTTCGAGCGTTGCGCCCTTCGCCCGCACGACGCTGGTCCCCTGAGTCCCGGCGGGCTGATCGAGGATGCGCTCCGTTTCAATGCCGACCTGATCCAGGTAGCGGATCGAAGCGCTCGGACTCGCAGAGAAACTCTGGCTGGTTTGAGTGAAGAAGCGGACCGTGCCGTCGCTCGCTTCGAACTGCAGGCGGAGGGCCCGGATCCTGCCCCGTGCATCGGGACCGGGCCCTTCCTTGCCGCCGTGATGGGGAACCTCAGCCAGACTGAGATTGCGGCCTCCTCCGCCGAGAATCGTACGGAATGCCGATTCGCCGACGATGTCGACGATCTCGGCGAAGGCCCTGCCCGTACCATCCGCCGTGAATACTGTCGTGTTTCCGGTGAGGATATCCTGCATCACGATGACAGGACTCGAAGCATTCTTCGCGCGCTTGTATCGAGATTCCGGCTGTCCGGTGGTCCCCAACGTCTGCGCGGGCGCGACCAGACGAAACTCTGTGAGCTCCATGTTGCCGATCACCCGCCGCTGGACGTGCACGCCGGACGCCTGCAGCACATCGATGGTCACGATCGATTGGCCGGGTGTTAACTGCACGTTAGCGCGGAGCCAGTCGGCCCGGCCGACGGTGTTGCTGACCTGCTGAAGTCCGATCTCCACCTCGGTAGCCGCCATGCCGCTCGCACGCATCACGTTTCCAGCCTCGTTGATGTGATCCTTATCCGTGTGGGAGATGAGGAGCCGTTCAGGGGCGTTTGCGGCGCCCGCGCCGACCACCGCGTTCAAGCCCTGAACGACGGAGCCGCTGACGCTCGAACCGGCATCGAGCATGATACTGGGCCCCCCGGACGAAGACACTACGATCGCCCTGCCCTTTCCGACCCGGAGGATATACGTTTCAACTCCGGCCGCAACCTGCACCTTCTGGGCGACCCGATAACCCTCGATACGGGCCGATGAAACGGAACTGCCCCAAATGCCTGTCACGTAGAGCTTGTCGGGGGTTAGGTCGAAGCCGTTCGGATAAGCCGCGAGAAGTTTCTTCTTGTCGTCATCGGAAAGGTAAATGCCCGCAGCCTGGAATTTCTTGTCGGCTTCTTGCTCCGCCGGGTCCTTCTTGGCGGGGTCGGGGGGGCCGTCGCGTTGGATGAGGGGCGTGCCTGTTGTCGAGGTAAAACTCTGCGCGTCGCGATCGGTAGTAACGAGATCGGCCGCGAGATCCGCTGCCGTCTCGAGCGGATCGTCGGGGGCGCCGATGGTTACCGGTCCGCGCGGGCTTTGGGACACGCTGACCTGTCCGAATCCGTTCGACTGCTGTAGGGTGTGCGCGAGCTCATGCGCGAGCAGGTGCTTGCCCTCGCTGGTGGCCGGTTCGTACATCCCCGCCGCGAAGTAGATATCGCGTCCGGTGGTGTAGGCGCGCGCGCCGATCGCTTCCGCCGACGCCGCTGCCTTTGCATCCGTGTGAACTCGGACTGCCCCGAAATCCGCGTTGTAGCGCGGCTCCATGTAGGCTCGAACGTTTGGGTCCAGCGACTCGCCGGAGCTGTCGCGGGGAATGACCTCGCCTTCACCTTCAAGCTGGACTCCCGAGATCAGCCGCTGGACGTACTGATTACCGTGCTGTCGCTGCACGTACCGCAGTGCTGTCGCGCGCGCATTCGCAGAGCCACGCTGAGACAACGAGGTCTGTACCAGGCGGACCGACTTTTCGGGAGGCGGGTCACCCGGACTCCCGGCGAACAACCTTTCGACAAAACCGTCCGCTTCGGGCTGCGGTTGGAGGATGGGGGTAGCGGACCCGCCGTTCTGCCGTGTGGCGTCGGCCTCTTTGGGGTGCGATGTGGGCTCGTCGAATCGGTCCATGGAAACTACGCTCCCGCGATCGACACCGGACCGAATCCGTCACCCCGATCGATCTCACATGTAGATTTGCCCGGGTCACCCGTGGAGACTGAGCAGCGCAGAACCACCTGCCTCTGCGCGGAATATTCGACGGTCTTCCAGCCCAGTTCCTCAACCAGATCCCGCGCGATGCCGCCGAGTGACGTATCCTTCCAGTCCGTCTGCGCGAACCGACAGGCGATGCCTTCGTCGACGGTGAGGACGATTGTGAAGGACGCTTCCGTGGCATTGACTCGCAGGAAAGGAGAACGCGATGCGACGATAGCGGCGAGGGTCGCGGGAGTCATTTTCACTTCGCAAGCCCTCCGGCCGAATTCAGCGTCTCCGCTACATACGGTCTGAAATCAACGGCAGGAGCAACCGCGGCCCAAACGCCGGGGTGGGGCACGTACCACCGCCACTTCTCGCCGGGGTTTCGAGCGAGTTCAGAGAGGCCGAGCACGGCGCCCCCAAGGTCCACGCGCGCGGCTGCGGCAACCCGCTTCTGCGAGCGCCCGTATACCGCCTGTTCAAGGAAACCGAGCGCGTTCAACCACGCCCAACTCCGGTATTCCGGCGTCGAGGGAACCGACGTGTCCATCATGCGGCTCGCGAGCAGAAGCTCGATGTTCGCTGCGATGCTTGTGTCCGCAGCGCCGCCTGCGTCGACCCGTAATGAGCCGGTGTACCAGGCAAGGCTGGCTGCGGCGAAGAGCCGGTACCAATCGCCGGGATCCGAGGTTCCCAACTCCGCCGCGGAGAACAGGAGATAGAAGATGGAAGGGTACAGCATTCCACCGGGGCGAAGCATTCCCGCCGGATGTAGAGGCGCTGCGATGATGTTATTGGCGCCGCTGCTATATTCGGGTCGAGCGCGATCGATCTTCAGCCAGGTAATCGCGGCCCCCCCGCGAGAAAATGCTTTGGTCACGTTGTGGCAGGCGAGCAGGGCGGTTCCGGCGTGCGGCACCATACTCAGCGCGAAATCGAACAGCCCACGGGCGCTAAGTGGGGGTTTCCCGCTTGACCAGTTTTCGAGAGCCTGATCGCGCAGACTTTTGCCCAAGGCGAGGATGCCAGGTTCCGTAAGATAGCGGCGCGCAGTCTCAGCGGGAACCGAAGGGCTGCCTTCCGCATTCCGAAAGTACACCGCGAGTTGGAACGGATCGATCGTGAGCACCGCTCCTCGGGGCGCCGACTGCGGCGGCTCGGCCAATTCACTTCCTTCTGTGAAGTAGGCGAGTGCGGGCGTTTGCGTCGTGTGTTCAACGCGAACGGGTTCGCTGGCGGGACGCATCTCCGGGGCGCTCAGGCGGCGCGGCGCTTCCCTGCGAAGCTGATACATCATGTCGGGAGAAAGCAGCCAGTTCGTCGCGGATGCTCCGGCGTAGCGCGCGGGCGTGAAGTAAGTGGTTCGCGCCCGGGCGGCGGCCTCATCGAACTGGACTGGTTCAGCAATGCGTTCCGCCGTCTCGGCCGGGGTCACATCGATGATAATCGGCGCCTCCGCCGCAGCCGCCGGTACTGCCGGCTCAATTACGATCGGTGTTGCCGTTACGGCTGGCGGGGGACCTTCCACCACTGGCGTTTTTTCGGCAGCAACGGGAACGACGTCAACCTCTGCTTCCGCGAGGGGCGCGGATACCTCGGCGGGGGCGGCGTTTTCCGCAGGCGGAAGAAAGGCCGGTGTGCGGCGAAACCATCGTAATCGCGAGAACCATCGCATCAGTGCTTCACGGTACGCCGCTCGTCGAGCAAACGCCTGGCGAGTTCGCGAATCTGCTCGTCAGCATCGCGCGCGGAAATCAAGGAAATAGTATTGTCGTCGATGCAGCCCAACCCGGCCGCAGCCTGGAGCGCATGGTACCGGATTTCACGGTTACGGTGATTCGTAAAGCGCAGCAATTCGCGGCAAACGGAAGGGTCGCCTCGAAGCAGCAATCCGTCGGCGGCAGCCGCGGCCGAGGGCTCGTGCTCCGACCCGAGTGCGCGCAATAAAGTCTCACGGGCGGCGGAAGCGGGATGCGCGGCTAGCGCGCGCGCCGCGACCATCGCGTCTGCCTCACCCGCATTGTTCAGGATGGATTCGAGCGGCGGGATGCTCTCCGCTCGCGCGAACGCGGGAAGAGCAAGCACGAGAAACTGAGGCGCCGCGCTGCGCCCGCTCGCATCGAGAGCGGCGAGCATTCGTGGATGCGCTTCATCGGCCCGCGACAAGAGAAAATCGAGCGCACGCCGCCGGCTGTCATCGTCTCCGGGCTGGCCGAGAGGCGCCGCGAGCACCGCGATGGCGCGATCGATGTCCGCCCACGTCTCGCTCATCCGAGGATCTCCCTGATGTATTTCGCGAACCGTTTTCTGATGAGGTCGGCAAAAGCCGCCAGCGCTATCGCCGCGATATGTGGATCAACGGCGAAGCGCTTGTAAAGACCATGCAGAAGTGCCGCAAGCACGTCCGGATCCCATTCCTGCTGCATTTCGCTGAGGTGCCAGTCGATCAGGTCCCTGGGATCAGCGTTGAACACGCCTTTGTGCGCGGGCACCGTGGGGGTGAAGAAAGGGAATTGGCGCAACAAGGAATAGATCTCGGATTCCTGATAGCCGATAGAGGCGTGCTCCTCAGCCGGCGTGGTCGCATAGCCGGCAACCATCGGCGTCGCCTTGCGCCACAATGACAGTTGATAGTTCGCCTTCGCAGGATCATTGAATTCCGGATGGCCGAAGATCTCGTGCACTACCCACTGCATCGCGTAGGCAGGGTCCACCTCGACGGCTGTGACAAATTCGAAACCTACGACGGCCGCTCGTTTGCCGGCAGCGTTGGTCCCGCCCACCGCGATGGCATTGGAGGCGATCTTTTCGATCCGTTCGAAATCGAGGATGATCCGGTCCGCGGTGATGCCCAGTCTCGGGTAGTTTGCGGCCGCGTAGGCCACGAGTTTTGCGATCGCGGCGTTGCCTCGCGCGGTCCATGCAGCTTGTTTGTCAGGGGTTAGCATCTCCCAACGTGTTTTCGCGGCTGGTTTGTAGGCGGTAGCGGTCGCCACAGCTGTTTGGGCAGGAGCGCTGAGGAATTTGGCCTGCATCGCTGCGAGATCCGCCTCGGATTTCCCGCTCGCCTTAAGCGTCTCGGCCTCCTCGATGCGCCGCAAATAGTTCCGAGCCTGAGCCTCGTCCACCTCCTCCATCCAGCCGAGCAACTCGCGTACCTGCGGTGAATAGGTTTCGGCGGCATCTGTCGCCGGCAGTGCATTCAGAACCTTCGTGAGCGACCCGGTTTTGAAGGAGTGATCGAACGCGGTCTTCCGGTTTCCCGGCGCCATTTTTCCGTATTCATCGAGAGCGTTGCGAGCCCCCTCCGCGCTGGCGGAGGCGTCGGGTTTCTCGAACACCGTCATACTGGGCGGCGCGGCAGCGGTCGTGGGCGGTGGCCATTCGGAGCCATAGCCGTGCGCAAGAGGCGGCGTTTGAAGCGACACCGGCGCCGTCAGCGCGGAGCTGACTTCAACACGGCCGCCGCCGACGGCCCGATCCGCGCTCGTCCGCGCTTCGGTTTCGGCGCTATCCGATGGATTGCTGACGAGCCGCCCGGCCTGTGGCGCAGCTCCGAACCGGCGCGCCTGCACGACGTGAGTCAGTTCGTGCGCAACGACATGCGGATCCGGGTCGGAAGATGCGAATGCGATCTGTTCGCCGTGCGTCGCTGCGGACGCGCCCAGTTCATTAAGCGGTGCGGACTGCCCCAAGTGCGCGCGAACGTTGCCGAAGTTCTCGCCGAACGCCGCTTCCATGCGCGCGCGGAACGGCACCTCGATCCCGGTGTTCAATTGCTCTCGGACCAGGCGCTGAACCGCCCGATTTCCCAGGACGCGCTGAAGTTCGAGGATACGCTCCGGAGCAGAGGAGCGCGCAGCTATGACGTCGTCTTCGGCCTCGCGAGTTTGCCGGTTTCGCGATCGAAAAAACCACGACCACATCAGCGTGTTCCTTGCAGTACTTCGAAGTACTTTCCAAAGTCGTTCTTGAGCGCCAGCTTGCCTTGCTTCTGAAGTTCCGACTTCACGGCTTGGATGATGTCCGACATCTGGATAGCGCGGTTCTGGCCGGCGGCGAGGAACGCAGCATTGATAACTGCGTTCTTGATCGTTCCACCCGGGAATTTGAATTGGCGCGCCAGGAAGACGAAATCGATGTCCTCCGATCGCGGCGCCTGTTCAGGGAAATGAAGACGCCAGATCTGCTCTCGCAGGTTTTCATCCGGGAATGGGAACTCCACCACCTCCTGCATGCGTCGGATGAACGCTTCGTCGACATTTCGCTGCATATTTGTCGAGAGCACGACGAGCCCTTGATACTGCTCGATGCGCTGCAAGAGGTAATTCACCTCCATGTTGGCGTAGCGGTCGTGCGCGTCTTTCACCTCCGTGCGTTTACTGAACAGCGAATCGGCCTCATCGAAGAACAGGAGGCTTTGGGTCATTTCAGCCTCCTGGAAGATCACGCTCAGATGCTTTTCGGTCTCGCCGATATACTTGCTCACGACCGTGGAGAGATCGATTTGAAAGAGGTTCAGGGCCAACTCATTGGCCAGCACCTCGGCTGCTGTTGTCTTACCAGTGCCGGGCGGGCCCGTAAACAAAACGGTCAGTCCCTTACCGCGCGATAATTTGTCTCCGAACCCCCAATCGCGATGGACCACCGGCCGGAATTGCACGCGGCTCGCAATCGCCTTGAGTTGCGCCATCCTGTCGGGCGGCAGCACGAGGTCCGACCAGGTAAACCGCGGTTCGACCGGGACCGCGAACCGTCGCAAGTGCGGCGCGGTCAGCACGCGTCCGGCTTCGAGCAGGTCATTCATGTTCGGCGATGGGTCGGACGGATTGCGCAATGCCGCCAGCGACCACGCGAGATTGCTGGTTTGCACGATACGCTGCGATCCGAATTGGAAGGTATCCGCAAGGCGATTCGGGTCGGCATCTTCGGTCATTCCCGAGACGGCCTGCTGCCAGGCTTGGCGGCGGAAGTCATAACCGGGCGCGCCGATCTCCACGCGCCAAATTCTGGCCTCTGCCGGCAGAGAATGGAACGCCGTGGATGGTCCGAGGAGCAATAAGGGACCGCCGCTCTCCGCCAACGCCTTCCAAAGCCGGGCTTCATTTTTGGCGACCTGCTGCGCTTCAACCGGGTCTTCGGGATAGTCGCTGGCCGAAATCGCAAGCGCCGCGTCAAGCAAGGCCGAATCGCGGACCAGCGTCGGCCCGTGGGCTTCGATCCCACCCAGCTCGGCATGGAACAAACGGCGTCCCAGAGCCTGGCTCAGCGCTTCCGCCGCCGCGAACAGGCGCGGTTCCAGCGGTCCTGCCAACCGCACGATGGTATTCTGGACGGCGCTCCGCTCGAGCCCTTTTACGAGATTCGAGAGCTCGAGGCGAGTGTCGGCACCTACTTCGATGGTATCGACAGTCGCTCGCGGCGTGATGAGAGTGCCCGCGGCGAGCACGGATGGCGGCTGCTCGAGCAGATATCGCACCACCGCGTCATCCACCTTAACGAACTTGCGCAGCAGCGACGGTTGGCGATCATGCACGTCGTCGATCAGTTCGATGATCTTGAAATGCATCAACGGCGAACCTGGTGATACCAGCCGGCGCGCAAAGATCTTCTCCCTTTCGTTACGACAGATGAGATTGAGAATCAGATCGAGGCTCGGGCGTTTCCGGGTGACATCGTCGTGAAGATAAGCGTACAGGGTTTCGTACCGGACCTCGAGTTCGGGCGCGAGCGCGATCAGCACCAGATCGACCTCCGCCGGCGACAGCCCGAACCGTTCGGACAGATATGGAAGGGTCAACCGGCCACCAGCCCTGACCGTTGCGGCGCGTCGCTGATCGATGTTTTCGCGGAGTTCCTCGAGTCGCTTCTCGATGGGCGCGATCTGATCCTTCGCCGCGGTCTCGCGGCGCCACCACTCCCCGAGGTAGTCCTGCACGCGAATCATGTCGTCGACTTCCGGCTCGGTGATGATCAACCCGCGGAGTTCGGAATCGGACGACTCGGGTTTGGGGAGGCGTGCGATAAGAAGGGCCCTGCGGAGCATGAGATCCACTCGCAGCAGTTCATCCCGGAGATGCTCGATGCTGTCGCGGTATGGTTCCTGATCCATCAGAGGCCTTCCAAATGGAACTCGAGGCGGCGGCCGTAGAGCCAGGAAAGCGATTCCAAGGGCGAATCTAGACCCGCGATGCGTAAGGCCACCAGAAACGCGCTGGGATCGGGGACCACGACGATGCGGTGAGGTTCTACCAGTATGCGGCCGGGCCGGGCGATGAAGGTTCGAACGACGCCGGATTGAGCGGCTTGCCGGAAGCCACGAATTCGAGATCGAAATAGCTCGAGCAGGTGCTGGGCGAGCCGGTTGAATAGCGCGACCCAGGATTCTGCCGCATCGCCGGCTTCTTGACCTTCGAACGCGGCGTGTAATACTTCCAGCCGGACCTCTCGCGAGTCCTCTTGGAACACGGCGCGCAGATGCTCGAGATCAGGGTCGCCCTCGTACCCGGAGAAGAGCGCAATTCCGGAGTCGAGCATGCGGGGCTGGTTTTCAAACTTCTCGACAATCGCCAATGCGAGACCGGCCAGCAGGCAAGAGATTCCGCCGCTTTGAAAACGGCCAATCCGCCGCCATCGTTGCACCCAACGCAGCCGGTCGAGTATGCCGGAGAGGAAGAATATTCCGCAATAAGCACTCGCGATCCGACGGGCCTCCGGTGGCGCGGCTGACGGTGTGGGAATATCAAACTCGGTGCGCATCCGGGTCAGGAGGAGATCGAGCGCGCGGGTGAGATCCGGTTCGGTTTGGAATCGCGTTTTGGCGCTGAGCATTTCGATCAACTGAGCGACCGGCGCCGGAAACCGCTGCTCCATCGGCTGGCCGAGCGTGGCTCCGCGGAAGAACACGCCGTCGTTGAGCAGGAATGCCAGTGCGAGCAGGCTGTGGAAGATCGTGCGCGGGGATCGCACCGGTTCGCCCGCCATGCGAGCCGCGACGAAGAGCCGCAGGGCATATCGCCGCGTGGGAAGCGCCGAGGTCTTGCCGGGAGGATGAGTCAACGCGAGCCGTGCGACGCTCGAAAGATCGGCGGGGGAGAGACGCGCCGGCTCGGTTGCCGCGGAGGCAAGGACGAGGAAAATCTGCTCGAGAGCCAGATCGTCGAATCGCGGCAGAAGGCGATCGAGTGTTCCACTGCGAGCCAGCTCCAAGAGAATCGCAAGCGCCTCCCACGGCCAGTCGCAAAGAAGCCGGAGCGCGGCGGGTGTGCTGTTGAGCCGGAAGATTTCGGCGAATTCGGCGTACTGCCATTGGTCCAGAGCAACGCCGTCGAGAGCGGCGCGAATGGCCCCCGCGAGAAAGGCCGCGAGCGACTCGGCACGAAAGATTTCGATGGGGCCGGCGTCGGATGGGTAAGCGAGCGCGGTGAATAGAGCGCGGCTGAAGGATTGTGTCCAGGTCCTGGATAACGAATCTTCGTTCAACTCCGAAGCCGGAATTACGACACGAAGCGATAGCCGGCGGATGCGCACGATGGCGGGTTGACGGAAAAGGCTGGGGCCGAGGTGGCCTGCCAGGTCGGAAGCGAAACGTCCACGCGCAACACGGTCCACCATGTCGGCCTCGTTTCGGTAGCGCCGTGGTACGTGGCATTGGGTGACGAATTGGCCGATGCGGAGAGCCATGGCTACAACGGATAGCAGACTGCGGTGACTGTGTAGTAGAAACTCACCGGCGATACTTTGGTGGCTGGAATTGGGTTGACGGTGTATGTTATGGTTACCGTGCACTGATTTGCGGCCGGGCCGGGTGTTGCTGCAACGTTCGTTATAAAAAGCTCCACTTGACTGACGTCCACGCCCGGCGTGAACTGAAAACCTGCTATAGCGGCGGTCGCACTTACGTTCTTGACAGTTTGAAGCTTTGTGCTAGTTAGTGTGATCGCCGCCGCTTGAGTCGTGAAGGGGCCTGGAGAGGAAGTCGGCGCGGGTGCTACGTTGACCGGCGCAGGGGTCACCAAGATGTCTGGCAGGAACTGGGGCAGGAGTTGCTGCAGGTACTGACTGACGCCCAGCCAGTTCGGGTTTCCCTTGGCATCCGGAATGTTCTGATAGATATTGCCCTGTACGAACAGGTCACTCGCGATCTTCACGTTGCCAAAATTATTACCTGTCGTGTTCGGCGTGATGGTGACCGGCGTGGTGGCCGTGCCCGTCAGGATGAAGTCCGGGCCAACAATCAGGTTCTGATCCGCGAAGATGTTCGGTAAGATCTCGAGCGATACAGGCGGGCTGAGTGGCGTATTCGGGGCAACGGGCAGGTTTGCGTTAACAAAAGAAAAAGGTGGCGGGGTGCCCTGCGTGGGATCGTACGGGATCGGCGCTTGAATGCGCTGCGCGATGACACCGAGATATTTCAAGCCCGGGTCAGGCGCAGGATTTGGGTTTGAAAACTGTTGGGTGGCCGAGGTCGGGTTCACGAGAACCGTGCCCAACAGAACGGCGACCCCGTCCTGCGCCGGGTTGTCGGTGTCGTCGTCTGAAAATTGGGGATCGGGAACCGGCGTCGACGGGCTGGCTAGCAATGTGACACTGAAGGACTCGGCCCATCGAGTGTACTGGTTGCTTTGATTGCATGCCGCATACCCGGACGACGGCGGCGTGCTGGGAGTCTTGCTGTAATGCAGCCAGACGTCATAATTGCCCGTCTGTGAGATACGGTTGTTGGCGATGTCGGCATCGCCAAAGGTGTACGGCGCGAATACGTAGATCTCGCGGCCGAAAGCATCGATTGCAAAACCCGGAAGAATTGAGACCTCGTGGATGGTACCCTGAATGTCCTCGGATAATTGAAGTCCTTGACCGATGCCGTACAGATGAAGATAGCGGTTGAGACGGCGCCGCATCTCCATGTGATAGGTCTGCTCGTCACTGAAATCGAAGGCGCGCAGGAATTCGCCGTCGTAATAGCGAACGCGATCGATGGTGCTCATTTGGTCTCTCCCGACGGTTGGGCGGGCGGGTTCGCCGGCGGATTCTGCTGAGTCTGCAGGGCGGCCTCAAGCTTCGCGATGCGAGCTTCAAGATGCTCGACATAGTCGGCGGTGATGGAGCCAACGGCGAGCGCGGGCGCGTCCAGAATTCGGGTGGCGCCGGTGGCTCGGGAAACATCCTTGATGACTTCCTCGAACGCGCTCATCGGCGCAGGACCTCGATGAATCGCATTTGCCAGAAAGGCACTCACCGGATCGCGACTCTCGGCGAGCGGTTCGCCCAACGGATTCAAAGTGAAGTTAAGCTTCTTGGCAAGCGCCTGAGCGTCCGCAAACGAGAGACCGTTGAACACGGCCGGCGCGACCCCGTGCGGCTTGGTGAAGTCAAAGGAGTCGACCATGGCGCGGTACACCGCACCGATGGACTGGGTCGACGTGCGCGCGGCATATTCTAGAAAACGATTCTCCGCGACGAATAGATTCAGGAATTCGCAAACGTCGACTTCGGGCTCCGGACAGCAACCGTCGCGGGGACGCCGCGGGGGCGGCGGCGCGGTGGCGTCAGGATTTGGCGCTAGTGTGTTCTCCTCGGTCCGGGAGCAAGCGGCGTCGTTAGCCAAGGTGTAAATCAGGACTTCAAAGAAGTTCGCAAAGCACCACATATACCAGCGCGGATAATTGATGACGCGCGTGAGCCTTCCGTTCTCGACTTCCACCGCGCCGATCAACACACAACAGGGATCGGGCGGGTCTGGGCAAAGGAACGCAAACTCGGCAAGCACGCAGCTAAAGACATACTTCTCAATCAGCATGAACAGTTTTGTGAAGGCTTCCAGCGCCGTGGGCCCCATCTCATCGTCGCTTTTGCTCGGACATCGAAGGCGGCACACTTCGCGTTCCAGGTTGCAGTTGTATTGATCCGGACAAATCCGAAGTTGATGCAGAAACTGCGCTCTCAATTGGACGAACAGCGCGTATCCGTCCGGCTGGAGCGTGGCGGCCCGGTTCGCATCGTCAGTCTGCGTGTCGGTCTGGTCGCAACGAAGAATACGAAGGATCTCCGGAGCGAATTCGCGCAGCCACCTGGCGAATTGGCCTTCACGGAACATCCGGAAGCAGCGTTCAATGCGTTTCTCGATTTCCTTCAGCGGATTGGGACGGCAAGGCAGTTCGTCATAGACTTCAAAACTCACGCACTCGCGGATGCGCGTCGGTTGGCATGGACCCGGACCGGGAGTGCAATCGGTGGTGTAGGGCGTGACGTAGGTGGACGCCTCTTCCGCGTAGCAGATGCCGATATAAAAGCACTGGCGAAAGAGGCAGCCCTCCTCGTATTCGTGCTCGCGAAGTTCCTTCCCCTCATTTGCAGTTTGTGGTTGGCCTTGAGTATTGTGTTGCCCGCCGGTGTAGCTCCGGGGCTGGCCTTGGGTGTAGGTCTGCGAGCCAGGCTTCTTGTCGCAAGGCTCCTCCGGCGATTCCAGCAGCCATTTCTTAGCGCGGAGCGCGCCAATAACGTCGTAGCTCTTTGGCTCGCACACTACCAAGTCGTTTCCACAGCAATCGATCGCGTAGCCCTCGCCGATCGCGATATGGCCGTCGCAGGTTCCGTCGCATTTCATCCGCAGGCCGCAGACCACGCCGTAGCCGTCAATGGTGCGGTGATAGAGTTTGTTCTTCTCGCGGAAGTAGTTCTCTTGGAGAGTGAGGTCGGCGTCGGAGAGTAGTTGGCCGCAAAAATAAACGGGCCGTTCAAAGCAAGTGAGCTTGCAACATTCAGAGGTGTGCGGATGCTCGTGGCAGCCGCATCCGCAACCGGTACTCGATGTGGAGGTGGAGGCGGTGGCGGCCGACTGGCTCGAGGTACTTGTTTTGGATTGGGTATAGGTCATGATAGTCTCCGTTTGTTTGGGTGCGTGGTCATCGTCCTCGTCTCACTCGAATCCAGCTTTCGAAAAGTCCTCCCGGGACGCCGTCGCCGGTGGGGTATTTCAAGATGTAGTCGCGATCTTTGTCGTCCTGGTCTTCGGCCAAAGTGGCAAGCAGGTCGCCATCCACCGGAATTCCGCGCTCATCGAGAACCTTGTCGCAGTGCAGCGTAATATAGACGTCGAAGTTGCTTTCATGCAGGTGATGGCGGGCGTAGTCGGGATCGATGTGCAGGGTGCAGTGGTAGCCATCCTCGCTGCGGTGGACACGGGCCGGGGCGATCTCGAGATGGCGTGCTTCGTGACCCTCGGGCGAGTCGCGAACGATCATAGCCTGAAAGGTGCGGTTGTTCAGGCCTTTATGATGGACGCGGCCGTCAAACTCGATTTCGAAACCGCGCGGCGATTCGTGGGCGCCGACGAAGTCGCGCAGAAAATCCTGCGGCCGATACTCTGCGTCGTGCTCCCAGTTAATGTGCGTGATGTGACTCAGCCTGGGCGGCGCCTTGGGAAGCTTGTCCATCACGCAGTGGATCAGGTGTTCTAGGCGTTGCGCGGTGGGCATGACGGGGCGGATCGAGTTGTCGATCATTTCCGCGGTCAGGTCGCGATATTCGTAATCGCGAATCACTGCCAATGGAATGCAACACACGCGGTCCGTTGGCGGGCAGTCTTTCGGAAGGTGCTCCCAAATTTCGTGGCAGTTTTCGTGCTCGTGATGATAGTGGCGTTTCTCGATTTCCTCGAGGCAGGCAGGCGGCGTTTCCGAAAGCTCGACTACCGCGCATTCACAGACGCGATTCGGTTTGGGCGACGACGAGCAGCAATCGTCGAACACCACCGGCATGAAATCTTCCTTGCACTCGTCGTATCGGATACAGATGTAGTAGGTGCGGCACCTGTTTTTCCGCCGCCGCTCCCGTTCTTCCTCTTCGCCCTCCTCCTCGTCGTCTCGGTCGTATTCGGGCGGGCACGGCTCCGGGGGAGGGGCGGGCGGTTTAGGAAAGAACGTGACACATTCCTTCACCAGGCGAATCTCGCGGCCACAATCATCGACCGCGAAGCCGGGTTCAACGACGAAACGGTCGGGACATTGCGGATGCGGCCGCACCATAAGCCCGCAGACCACTCCCCAGCCGTGCAGGCCGACGTAGTGCAACCTCAACTTGTCGCTGGCATAACGCTGCTCGAGGTTAAGGTCGCCCTCGGTGAGGAGCTTGCCGGTATAAAAATAGCTGCGGCAAAAGGGCGGTATATCGCAGGGCTGGCAGGGGGCCCCGGATTGAGCTTGCGCGGGCGTCGCGCTGGTTGGGGAACTATTCTTGGTATTCGTTTGCATGCCGTGCTCCTTCACAAAATTCTTGCGTCCACCCCAAGACGCGGATGCAGGCTCAAACCGAGAGCCTGAGTATCGCGTTCCAGCGGCGAAGCGGATAGGATCGAGTCGTAACGCAGGGTGGCCAACTTGCCGAGGATCATGGAATTCGTCTTACCAACGTAGGCGTCGATGCCGAGCGTCGCCTGAATGCCAACTCGCAGACGTGGAAATATGGGGCATAGGAAGGCCTGGGTGTAGGCAGGCTTCTCGCGGTCGACGATTTTCTGGATTTTCGTTTCCGTGTCCTGGACGCTGTACGGGTTGGCGGGAAACAGCAGGCTGAACCGGTTGGCGCCCCAATCGAGCGGCTCGGAGGCGGGCTGCGGTGAATCCGTCAGCCGGAACGAACCTACTTGCGAAGTAACTCCAACCTGCAAGCGCGCATAGAAATTGCTGCTCCAAAGCCTGGCGCCGGGGAGCGCGGTTTCCGCTGGAAACGACGTCCAGTTTCGCAAGCGGAAATGTTCGAGAATCCGGATGTTCTCGACGCCGGTATACGCCTGGATCACCTGCTGAAGACCAGCCACCGTACCGCGAATCCGGTAGGTCTCGAAGGCGCTTTTAAGCAATTGACGTTTCGTGGCCGGCGTCAAATCCGGGTCGAGAGGGAGGGCCACCCAGGCTGCCAGCCACTGGAAGTACTGGTCGGGCACCAGGAACGGGTCGAAAAGTTGCCACAGCGTATCGATGTACTGGTCGAAATTGTCGAACGCGGTCTGGAAGATGGAAAGGAAGCGATCGAGGAACAGACGGCTCTCGTCGTCATCCTGAAAGACCGCAGGTAGATATTGCAAGTAACTTTGGCGCGGGAAAAAGACCTTCAGGGCGTGAATTTCGGGCGATGCCGCGCCGCTCGATCGCAACGTAAAGCGCAATTGCAGATATCGGCCTGGCGCGCTCTGCACCAGGCAATCCGGATTGTCGGCGCCGGCTAGCACGCAGGTGTCGAAGTTCGGATTATCATTCGTGAGCTGCTCGCTTGTGGAACTTTCGATCAGCAGACTGGTCCCAGCCGGCACAGTCCCCCTTACTTGCACGCGGTGCCAGGAGCAGGTTTCGATGTTGCTGTCGAGCGGGCCGGTGACGAACTGGCCCAGCAGGCGATACGCGCCTTGAGGATTCATCGAGAACAGGCGCGGTGTGCTGGCGGCCGCGGCGGACTTGAGAATCGCATAGATGCCGTGCCCGGCGATCCATGCCACCTTCGCGATGGAGCCGTCCACATCACTAACGCCATCGCCGGCGAGCGACCAGCCGACGGGTTGCGTGGCGTCAGGCTCAAGCTTTGAGACCACGGAATTGCCGGTTCCGGCAAAGAGGTTGCCGGATGCATCGAAAGCGAGGCTCAAGGGCGCTGATACGAGCGTAAGACGGACGGGCTTGCTGCCGTCGTTCGGAAATATTACGATGCCTGCCGAGACGCCGCGTCCATCCACGACCGCTACGGTCTGGTCGGCGCCAACAGCCAACTCGATGGGATCGGTGAGGGTGCCGGCGCCGATCGGATCGAGCCACTCGCCATCGGCGCGGACTCGCAAGATGCTGCGGCTGACTCGATCGAGGATATAGACGATGCCGCAATGGTCGCTGGCCAGCGCCCATGGCTTTGTTCGTTTGCCGGCGCCGCTCCATACCTGCAGCAGCGCATAAGGGGAGGCCGAAAAGAGCTGGACGCGGCCGTTTCCTGTGTCCGCGATCGCAATGGCGCCCGAAGGCAAGACCGTCAACGATTGGGGCGATTGGAAGTGCCGCAACTTGGAGCCACATCCTCCGAACGCGGTGATGAGGTGCGCGCGCGAAGCGGTGAGATCCAGTACTGTGACCCGGCAGTTGGAGCGGTCCAAAACGAACACCCGTCCCTGTTTGTCTCCCGCAAGAGCTACGGGACAGCGAATTCCGCCAGCGAGTGTGCTGTCTAGAAAAACGGCGCTGCCGGGAAGGGGATCCAGAGTGATATCGCCATCGGGCTGAGTGTACGTAAGTCCCGTGAACAACGGCGACCCATCGGCGGACGTCGCGATCTGCCAACCGGCAACCGAATCGAGCAGCCAATAATTGTTGCGCGCCGGAATCATTGGTAACTCACATCGAGCGTGTGGTTGGTGGAATAAACCAGTTCATCAGGCTGCAAAGGAATATCCGTGTCCTGCGTTTGCGGTTGGCCGTCGACGAAGATCTTCAAGTTCTCGATGCGCTGCACGCCCTTGACGTTGAGGATTTGGCCGTAGGCATCGGAAAAGAAGATCGTGGCGCCAAATCCCCAGCCTGTTGGATTAGGTCCGCCGGGAATCGGATTGGGGAGCGGATTATAGAAAGCAAGCAGCGCGTTCTGGAGCGCCGCCGCCACGACGCCGGAGACAAAATTGGGATCGACAATAACGTGGGCTTGAATTTCGACCTTCCGATAGATGGGCCGAGCGACGTGCAGCTCACAGGTAACGAGGCGATACTTGTCGAGGTATTGCGCCACGGCAGCCAGCGTCTGATCGTTCGCTTGCGGGCTGGGAACACCCGGAACACCTGGCACCACCAGCACCGTCACCACGCCGGGAGCAGGTGTTTGTGGCGGAACGGTTCCATCGGCGGCCCGAACGATCTGCGACCGCGGACGCAGCAACGGTATCGCGGTTGCACGGGCGATACGAGCCCCCGGGGTCTGCTTCGCCAGAGCCGCAAAGTCGTCAACGGAGACGGCGCGGCCTAGCGTGCGGACTGAGAGCGGCGCGCGGTTCTCCGCATCGGCGAGCGTTTCCTCATCGGCGCCCAGGGTGGAAGGCAGCAGGTTGGCGACGCCGGCGACAAAGGGAATCGCGTCGATGAGCGACGTAATACTGTTCGAACCGGCGTTGCCCGCGGCGCCCCCACCGGAACGATAGGCAGTGACACGAATGTTCGGCACGTCGGCAGGCTGCCGGTTGGAGCCATCCGAAGAAAGCCAATGGGGGATCTTGCCGTTGATGCCATCGCCGAAGCCCACCACGCCCGTGGGGTAGTCAAGCGTATAGAATTTGCTGTTGCGATCTGCTGCAGCGAAATCCTGTACCTCGGTCCAAAGCGTAAAGCCGTTTCCGTCGCCTTCGTCGACGTCAATAATTCCGACAACGGAAGGATCCTTGGGAAGAACGGGAATATTACTGATTTGGAATGTCTGATTCGGCAATCCATTGCTCGCGCCGATCAACTCCTGCTGATGGCTCACAGCGTTGATGGCGCTGATGGTGTTGACCAGGATGTTCGTAATTTGCGGCGGCGCCTCGTATCCAGGGCCGAGCACCTGATCGATGCGGAAACGTATCCAGAACAGCGCTGGATCGCTGCTCTTCCTGAGGGCGCCATATTGCACGGCGACCGGATTTGCCGGCGCCAGAAACAAAATCACGCCCGATTGTGTGAGTGCATTGGTTCCATCCTGCACTACGGTTACCTGCTGCCAGCCGGCGCCATTCCAGTATTCGAGGACAGCGACCACCGGCGGTGGCGGCGCGCCTTGAGCTCCGCTTTGGACGTCGCCGCTTCCACCCGACGTATCGACATGGATGGTCAACGGATACTGGAAGCTGCCGGCCGTGGGATAAGCGCGATCCAAGCCGATATAGAGCGCGGCGTTCGCTTGTGGAAACTGCCCGAACGCAAAATAAGAACTGCCGTCCAGACGGTTGAACTCCGTGACCACCTGGTAGCGCGCGCCGTCGAAAGTCTGAACCGCGGCAACATCGGCTCCCACCGCGTACAGGTCGTCGGTAGTTTCGAAGATGATCGGCGGACCGCTGGAGGCATTTGCCAGCCCGACCTGCGTTCCTCCACCAATGAGGACGGCCGTAGACAGGTCCTTGGACGTCAGCGTGAAGGTCAATTCCGCATGCGCCGGAGCCGGCGGGTTCAACTGGATACCGATCAGGTTCAGCAGTTTGATATAGGCCTTGTCTGGGATCTTGTTCAGACGGTAGATCAGGATCTCCTCGAGCCAGGCGAACAACTCGATCAGCGCGATGCCGGGATCGCTTTCATTGAAATCGGTCCATTCCGGCGTGTAGGCCGGGATGCGGCGCTGCAACTCTTGAGTCAGGTCTTCAAACGTGCGGTCGTCGAGTTGAATATCCGGAAGCGGCATCAGACGGTCCCTTCCTGCAAGAACAAAGGGTAGACCATGTTGAAGAGCTCATTGGTGTCGCGGATCTGATAGTCGATCGACACCAACACCAGGCTGTCCTGATCGGGTGAAGCGGAAGCTTGCACGGAGACGACGTCGATGCGAGGCTCCCAGGTGGTGAGGGCGTGCTGGATAGCAGTTTCCAACTGTGCGCGCACCATCTCGCTGTTGGGCTCAAAAACGTAATCCTTAATTCCCGCGCCGAAGGTCGGCCGCATCAGACGCTCGCCCAGCGACGTCGAGAGAATGATCCAGATCGCATCGCGGATACGGTCCGGTCCGCTCGACCAGTCCAGCCCGCCTTTGGCATTGACCTTGATCGGAAAGCGCCAGCCTTGTCCGATGATGTCGGCGCCGTTCATGAGTCACATCCTCCCAGCGCGTCGGCCGCGATTTGAAGCGTGCCGACGACGCCTTGTATGGTTTGCACCACGTTGTTTAGAGAATCGAGGTCGGTCTGCGATCCCAGGGTTGGCAGAGTAATGGGTTCGATTCCGGCAATCCCAAAAATCGTGCCAGCGAGCTGGAGGATGACACCGATAGGCTCGATCGACTTGGTCAAACCCTCGGCCACTGCTTGCGCGTTTTCCTGCTCGCACTGGATGGCGTTCACGCTTTCCAGGTCGCCCACCGATTGTGCGGCGTCGAGCGACAGTTTGAGGCCGCTCATGATGCCAAGCAGCGTTTTCATCTGGCCGAGAAAGCAATTCAGCGCTTTGATAATGAGGCACAACAGATCTCGGATGAACGGAATGATGCCAAGCCCTGTCACCACCGCGACGCACGGCATAACAGCCTCCGCGGCTTTGAGGAATTTTGGGACCGTGTTTCCGAGCTTGATCGGATCCGGAATGGCTTTGATGACCTCGATGAGCGGACCAATGAGGCCGAGCAGCTTCAGCAGGCACTCCGTGCTGGCAAGAAACGGTGCGAGCTGGAGCATGAGACTGAAAGTTAACGAGCAGTCGGTGGGTATACCTTTGGAAAGATCGGAGAAGGCGGTCAGGGTACCGCCGGTCGGCAGATTGATCTTGAGTGGCGACGGCGAAGGCAGCTTGACTTGAGAGCACGGCGGAATCTGAAACGCTTTTTTCAGATCGGCCGGGATCGGGATATCGATTTCGGGCATACGCTCGCCGCCTTGCTTCCGTTGTCATCGCTAGATTGGATTGCTGTTCGGTGTCACCCTGCGCTTGTATGCCTTTTGCGGCGGGCCATCCGAACCCGGAGAAAGCTCCTGACCCTGCAAAAAAATCTGCGGTGCTTCGAGCTCGATCATGAGCTTGCTTTGCAATACGATTTTTCCTTTCGACATCGAAATGCGATTCCCGTGCGCGTCTTCAATCACCAGTGCTCCTTTGCTGCCCGCTACCGGAGTGGAATCGAGGAAACGGATCTGGTGGCCGTTCTTCGAGACCAACTTGCGGTCGCGCACATCCTGGCCCGGGGGCAGGTCCTGGCCGTTCCACATGAAGCCGACGACATACGGCATGCTGGTGTCGCCATGATCGAAGGCGACCAGTACTTCGTCTTTCACGTTGGGCATGAAGAAGGACCCCGTGCCTCCGCCGCTCATAATGCTGGATACGCGAATCCAATCGGTCTCGTGCTGTTCGTCGAGCCATGGAAAATTTACTTTCACGACCCCCACGTCGACCGCGGTCACGATCCCAACCACCACCCCGTGGACAATTGCCAAGATATGCTCCTTTCGTGTTCCTTAACTGGCCAACGGCGGTTCCATCCTCGCCGTAAAGTCGGTGGTATAGCCACCCTCGTTGAACGTGTGAGTGGTTTCCGTAACCTGATAGGTGCCCGAGAAACGGTCTTTGGGCGGAGGCGGCGGTGGCGACTTGCTGGGATACAGATAGATATTGACCTTGCTCCCTGCCCGCAGATCCGGCAGTCCGATGGTCTTGCCCTTGGCCACCACCAAGCCTTGCGCGAGCTGGCGGAGCGTCTTCTCGGCCGTTCTCTTAGCATCCTGCGGATTCTTAAAGCCGCGATCGGCGACAATCTCCAACTTTTGCGAGAGCGTATTTTCGGTCACGCCGAGGTCTTCCGGCGCAATCACCTTTTCGCCTTTCGCCACTAAGTCGGCCCGAGTGGCGGTCTCCGAGATTGGTTGTTTCGTCTGCACGTTCCAGCCCTTCACCGTGATCGAGTTGACTTGCTTCGCGGTCTGAAGCGTGGGTTGAAAGCTGATCAGCGATTTGCCCCACTCCAATACATAGGCCGGGCGCAGCACCGAAGCACTCGACCGATAGTGGAATGTGACGGTACGTTTTTTGGTAGTTTTGTCGGTCTTGTCTTTGATGGAAATGTCGTAGCCGATATCGCGCGACCGCTGGATCAGGAACACAATCGGGTATTGGTTGTGCATCTCGAGAAAAGGAACTTTGTCCTCGTGGGCCTTGTTGGCGCTCACTTCTTTCGGATCCATCACGATCTCGATGTTTTGGAGCTTCTTCTTGACGTCCTCGTTGATATCATTGACGATCTTCTGAGCGATCTCGGAATCGGTAATGTCGTGAAACTGACGCGTCTTCTGCTGGGTGCGGAATTGATGCAGCATGTCGAGCGCGCGCACACTCAATGTGGATGGGCCGGAGGCAGGGAAGCTGGGCGACATGCTGACGATCTCACCCACCATCATTTGTTCCAAGGCGTCTTTGCCGTTGCGGTAGTAACCCATGAAGACTTCGATGTCTTGCCAGGGATCGAATGTGTTGGTGTTGTGGAAACGGAATGAGCCTTTGACCGCCTGACCCGCTACCGGAATGCCGGGGTTCCAGTTGTCTACTACCAGGTCGACCGAGTCGACATCGGTGAGGCTGTCGTGAAACGTCACGCTCTGGATGTACTGCTGCAACTCCGGCACTAACTTCCCCTTCAACAGAACGCGGCACGCCGGCACATAAAAATCGTTGACGCTCTTAAGGTCCGATTGCCCTGATGTGCCGGCCTGGACCGCTGTGGGTGCGTTGGCCATCTATTGGCCACCTCCCGGAAGGCTTGGAACCTTCAACATAGTCCCCGGATCGAGGAAGCGCGGATTGTCGATGTTGCTGGCGTCGGCGATGGGACGCCATTGGGTTGGGTCGCCGTACTCCTGCCAAGCCACATCACTGATGCGCTGTCCTCGCACTACCGTGACAACCTTGGTGCGGTCGGAGGAGTGCCGCGGTTTAGCCTGGAATTGCAGCTCAATGGTGGGCGCGCTACGAATCGTGACGGTGAGCTTGGCGCGCAACGGTTCGCCCGTGGGGGCGAACAATGTGAACTCCTCGTTCATGCTCTCCATCACGCAGTAGGAGGTGCTGGCGCCTTGCCCGAATAGCGATTTGCCGGTTCCCCACTCGATCTTGAAGCGGGGCGGCGCGTGGGTCGAGGCGTCGACAACCAGGAGATTGTAGATGTCCTTGGTCAAATCGCGGACGTCCTTGACGTTCGTCACCATCCCCTTCTCGGTGGTGTCGAAGAAAAGGTCCAGCGTTACTTTTTCGTTCTGGCCCCGAATAAACTGCAACACGGGCTCGTCCAGGCCGGGTATGTTGATTTCGGCGTACTGTACGCCCTTGGTCACCGAATATTTCTCCGGATTGTAGTAAGACGGCGTGATTTTCTTGCCGGCCTCGGTCGTGATGGTGAGCTTGGCAAATGGCATGGTCTATCGCACGTGCGGCGGATCCACGCGGTTCGCGATCGCCGTGTCCTCTTTCCGTTGCGCGTTTGCTTCTTGCTGTTGCTGCACATGCTCCAGCACCAGCGCCACCAGCCGCCGCATATCGGCCTGGCTCAGAGGGCCAATGCCCTCGGTGACGATCACGTCGGTCCGCACATCCTGAATGTGAATCTGATTCGGCGGTTCGTGCATTTAAGCCCCCAGTTGCAACTCCAGACCTTCATGAGCGATCTCCAGTGCTTCGATCGCGACGTTACTCTGCATGGCGTTGAGCGACGGTCCAACCCACTTGGTTGGAATGCCGCGTTTGAATTTCCACATTTTGGCGGGCTGTCCGGAGTTGTCCTTGAGCACGATCAGCCCGTCTTTACGCGTTCCCTGGCCGGTAACCCAGCTATAGTGCCAATCCCACAGATCGTCGTAGGCATAGATGGCGCCGTGCTTCAAGGTGATGTTGGAATGCGAGGCCCGAACGGGGAGCTGCCACACGTGCGTATTCAAACCGCCCTCCTTTACCTGCATGACTTCGAAAGTGGCTTCCATGCCGGTGCACTCGGAGAAACCGGCGACGAAATAATTGACCGCAGCCGTGATCAGCGTGCCCACGGTGGCTTGTGAATCGAGCAGCGTGAGATAGAAGTTGTAAACGCCAAGCGGATCGATTCGCAATACTGCCATGACTACGCCTCCACCACCTGGAGACCTTCGACATCGCGGCGCAGGTCGAACACGAGGAATTCCATCGGCACGGCGATGGCGACGCCCACCTGACAGATGAGCCGGCCGGCGTCGATGGAACTCTGCGGATTGTTGGTGTCATCGCAAACGACGAAGTAGCCCTCCGAGGGCCGGGATCCTTTCAGACTGCCGGTGAGCCAGATCAACTGAAGGAAAACATTCAACGAGTGGGTCAACATGCGGCGAAGATCCGCGGTGTTAGGCTGGAACACAATCCATTGGCTTGCTTTTTCGACCGAATCCTCGATCATCGACAGGAGCCGGCGGGTGTGAATGTATTTCCAGTCCGGCTCGGTTGAGATGGACCGGGCGCCCCAAATGCGAATTCCCCGGCCGGGAAAGGGACGGATGGCATTGATGCCCCGTTCGTTCAGGAAGCCCTGCTGCTGGTTGGTGACCGCCAGCTCCACGTCCGACACGAAGCTGAGCTGTACATTCGCGGGCGGCTTACCGACGCCGAACTGGTTATCGGTATAGGCATAACCGCCCGCGACGTGGCCGGTGGGCGGAACGGAAATATTCGGTCCCTGGGGGTTTAGTTGATCGGGCACTTTGAGCCACGGAAAATATACGGCGCCAAACCTCGCGGCTGGCCCGAAGTACTGTTGCTTATTTAGCCAATCCAGCGCCATCGACGGCTGCAAGGACGGTGGCGTGTCGAGCACCGCCACGCGATACCGCAGCGTGTTGCATTGCGTCAGCATGGCCTGCTGGATCGCGTTGAGATTCCAGGATACGTTTGGAGCCGGCGTCGCCACGGCTCTCCCCGGTTGGGCCGTCGTGGATTGGCCGTTGCACGGATTTTCCGCGGGTGTCGCCATAACGGGCGCGGGCGTCGGAGGAGCGGGCGCCACCGCATCCGGGCAGCACAAAATCGCGACTTCGTCCACCTGTCCGAGAGCGTTCAGCGCGTCCAGGAAATCCTGCGTCGCGACGGAGCCGCTTTCCAGCCCATCCGCGCCACCTTCCAGGTACAAACTGCCTTGCGCTAGGGGTCCCGTGCGTACCAGCAGCTTCGGTGCAGGACTTCCGGGAGCCACGTGGTCGGCGATTTGAATAAGCTGCGACGCATTGTTGACAATCGCCGGCGCATAGATGGGTGTCGGCGATGGGTCTTGCGGGTCGAGTGAAAGCAGTGGATAGAACTCTTGCTGAATCGGCTGCCCGGGATCTTGTCCCCGATCCACCGTGACGCGTAGTGAAAAATGTGTCACGACGTTTCCGGGTTCGAGAGGTATCACCTGGAGCCTTATCCGATTGCCCCACGCACCGGCGCTGTCGGCGGTGACGGTGAGCGCTGGAGAATGTCTCCGAACAACTGTTCCAGCCGTATAAGGGAAATTTAAAGGCAAGGCGAGATGAAGCGTCGAATCCACGGCCTGCAAGACCACCCGGATCTCACTCAGCCCTCCTCCTTCCACGCTGACGAGGTCCTGATTCTGGAACACATTCGCGCGAGACACCTGAATATCGGAAGCACCCGCCTTCACGTCGGCGGCAAGCGACGTGCCCTGGATGAGAAATACAGGATCGCCGGCCGCGTGCACCGATTGTGGAGGGGGCTGTACGTTGATCGTCTGGTCGTCTGCGATACTTGCAACCGACAGGCATTCGCCGGTCTCGGGATCGCCGATCGCAATAAGATCTTCGGCTGCGACGACATCGGAGGAATCGAGTTTAATCTGGCCTTGCCCCGGCGAGGTCTGGGCCGCGATATAAGTAACCAGATTGGCCGTGTCCACGGCCGGCAGCGGCATTATGGCCGTGGCCGGCGGCGAAGCGGCCGCGCCCACCCGCACGACGTAACACGAAGCGCCGCCGTTGGCGAAGAAGGCGCGAACGGCATAGGCAAGAAAACTGTTCGAGATGAATCCGCCGAACTTGAGCCGGAAATCTTGCCAGGAGGTGAGCTTCAGTGCTGCCTGCGCGCCGGCCGGGTCCGCGTCCGTTTTCTGGAGAACCGGTCCGCGCTCTGCAAATCCCACAAAGCCCGCGATGTCCGTCTTGACCAGACGAATATCGGGCGGTGGAGGAGGCGGTGGCAATAAGTAAATGCCAGGTGTGACGTAAGCGGTAATGGCTCGGTCTCCTTGTTCAAAATCACGAACCTGAAAGCGCTTATGAAGCCAGTTCGAGCCCCTCGTGACAGATCTCGAGGGTCTCGATCGCCACTTCGCTGGTCTTACCATTCAACGCGGGCCCCTCCAACTTGGAAGGCCAGCCTTCGCGGAAATTCCAGGTAAGTGCGGGCTGCCTGCTCTCGTCCAAAAGAATGATGGAACCATGAGTCCGCTGGATCTGACCGTCAATGACCTTCTGACGCCAGGTCCAGAGCGACGTATCGGCGGTGTAGCCGCGCTTGAGGACGATATTGTTGTATTTCATCAGCCCCGGCAAACGCCGCGCCGTGAGCTGTTTCTCGTTCCCTTCGCGGTAGTCGATCACGTTGGTATCGGTAGTCAGGCCGCTGCATTCGCTGAATCCTCCTTTCACCACGCCGTCGATTTCGATCAGAAAATTAAACTGTGCGTAGGGATCGTTTCGTTGTGCCACGATGCTCTCCTAAAGAATGCTCACTGACCTTCAGTCACAGAAGAACCGCCGGTCCATTGGCCAATTCGGAAGATGACAAACTCCGCGGGTTTCACCGGAGCGATTCCAACGATCACGATGAGACGGCCGTTGTCTATGTCCGACTGCGTCATGGTAGTGCGGTCGCAGCGCACGAAGTAGGCTTGATCTTTGGTGGCGCCCTGGAGCATGTCTTGCATCCACAGACCGGTAAGAAAATCGCTGACGCTGCGGCGTACGCGCGCCCAAGTCGGCTCATCGTTGGGCTCGAAGACAACCCACTGGGTGCCTTGCTGGATCGATTTCTCGATGAAGATAAAGAGGCGTCGGACGCTGATATATTTCCAATCCGGATCGGGCGACGTCGTGCGGCCGCCCCAGACCAGGTTCCCTTGTCCTCTGAAGAAGCGCAGGCAGTTGATTCCGATCGGATTGAGTTGCGCTTGCGTCTGATTGTCGATGGCCAACTGCAGCGAATCGATGCCCGCGATCTGTTCATTGGCCGGATCTTTTGCAACATTGTCGTTGTTGTCGCTGCGCGCATAGATGCCCGCTATGTGGCCGGCGGGAGGGATCAGCGTAATGAGGCTGGTCTTGGGATCGACAATGTTGAGCCACGGATAGTAGAAGGCCGAATAGCCGCGCTGCGAAATACCAGTCGGACTGAAATTGCCGGGCTTCGCCTCTTGGGCAGCCGAGGAAAGAATTGCGAAGCGATCCTTCAGCGTGTCACACTGCGTCGTCAGCAGGCCGGCGATGGTCCCTCTGTCGAAAGCATGCTCGTCGGGACAGCAAAGGATGGAGACATCATCAGTTTTCGAGAGCGCGGTAAGCCCGGTGGGCCCGATCTGCTTGACGGGATCGTAATCGATGCCGGTGAAATCGTTCTCCACCACATCCGCGCCGTCGCTGCCTTTGGTGTCGCCTGCGGTGGCGCCGAGCATCACGATCCCGGCCGTGGCGGCGATTGTCCCCCGGGCTGGCTGATCCACAACCACCAGGTTCGAAGCGGAATTAATTTCGGCTTTGAAGTATGTGCTGGCGTTTGGGTTGGTGGAGACGTTGTCGAAGTCTTCGATCTGCGTCGCCGTTGTGCCGTCGGCGGCATTTACGGTTGTTTGCGGCGACCAGTAAAAGATGGTGAGCCGGAAGAGAGTATTGTCGCCCGGAGCACCCGAGGCCGCTCTCACCTGATAACCGATGTTATTTCCGGTTAGCCCGGGACCCGCCGCGCTGATTTTTATATTCGCGAGTGTGGTTGAAGCGGTAGCGGCCGGGTTTGCAGCGTCGATCGAAGTGACTCGAGTCACCCAGCAGCGCAGGCCTCCGTTTAGGAAGAACCCCTCTACCGAATAAGCCAAGTAAGCTTGAGCCGGAGTGTTTTTGTACTTGTACTGATAGTAGCTGCCGAAGGATCGTACAAAGTCTGCGTAACTGGTAATGAACATCGCGGTAGTAGGCCCCCGCTCTGCGATTCCGAGGAACCCAACGGTGCTGGTCGAGACGCCTTCAATCGGCTTGTTTCCGGTATCGATTTCTTCGACGTATACGCCGGGATATAAGTACTCTGGCATGGTTTCTCCTTTTCTACGAGCTCATGTCAAATGCGACGGAAACCGTGGCGCCTCTCAGCACCGCGACGTCTTGCGATTTTGGATTGGGAAAACGTGGATGTTTGGCAACCAAGGTGATGGTTTGACTACGTCCCTCAATGTCGTCAAAAAAAAGAACGAATGCGCCGTCGTCGGCCGTGGTGTAACCACTGCGGCGAACGTGGGCGTCTAATTGTTCGCTATCCACAAAGGTTGTTGGAAGATCGTCCCCGTTTAGTTGCACCTTCGCGCCGGGCGCGAATCCCTTGCCGCGAACTGTCAATATGAAAGAGCCGCTGCCCGCCGAAACGCTCTGCGGAGTCAAGGAGTCAATGGACGGCGCCGCGATCACCGAAAGCGTCTGGACATTGGAATTGGCCACCTGTACGGAAAACTGCCCGGCTTGGCTCACCTGGTTCGAGGACACCGTTGCGTTTAGTTGTGTGGGGCCGGCGAAGGTGGTGGGGAGCGCTGCTCCGTTCCAGTTGACAATCGAGCCCGCTGCGAAACCGGTTCCTTCGACCGCTAGCGTAAGGGCCCCGCTGCCAGCCACAACCGCGGGCGGATCCAACGACGTAATCACCGGGGTGTTCACCACGGCGAGCGGCTGCGCGTTCGAGACTTGCGCCGGGGGCCCCGGGATCGCGACCGCGATGCTGAGCTGGGCCACCGCGGCGATGTCTGCAGCCGGAACTTGCGCAGTCAACTGCGTGTCGCTCACGAACGCCGTCGCGAGAGGCACTGAATTTACTTCGACCACCGCGGCAGGCGGGAATCCGCTCCCCTGAACTGTCAAGGTGAACGCGGCACTGCCCGCTGTTACACTAGCCGGAGCGATGGAGGCGATCACCGGCGCAGCGACTACTTCGAAGGACTGCGCGTCCGAAGCGGTCCCATCCGGATTCCTCACAACCATCGGCAGCGCGCCGGGATTGGCTAACTGAGCAGCCTGAACCTGCGCGTCTAATTGCGCTGCGGCGATAAACGTAGTTGGGAGTGCTACCCCATTGATCTCAACAACCGCACCGGGAGCGAAGCCGCTCCCTTCGCTTGCCAGCGTGAAGGCCGGGCTGTTCACGAGCGCCGTTGCCGGGTCGAGCGCGGTAAGTACCGGCGCACTGACGACCGCGAGATTCCGCGCATTGGACGCAGCTCCGGTGGTGTTCTTCACCACGATCGGAAATTGACCCGCGGTTGCAATGATGGCGGTAGTAACCAAGGCACCGCTCAGCGGTGTTTTTCCGTCGTAGACCGTGCCCCGAACCAGTGTCGCGCCGGCGGGGAAAGGATAACTAGTGGTGGGCTGGAGTGCGGCGAGAGCCCGTTGCGCCAGATATGCCGGCGGTTGCTCGGGATCGTCGAGCAGTTTGGTTGGATCTGCCAGTACAATGTCCGGATACGCCGGCCAAATCGGCGCTTTCGGCCATAGCGATCGCGTGGGATGTTGGAAGGGCAGAGTGATAGGAATATCGACCGGCGAGTAGAAAGGCTCGTCCGGGACACTCCGAACATTGACTACGTAGCTGCCGTTCGCAAGCTTAACAAAAACAAACGTAGCTTCCGAATCTTTTTCGAGCGGAGGATCGGTTTGAGCGATCGTCGCGGTAACGTCACCCGCAAGCGTGTTGGCTCCGGTAAACCCATCGGTCAGAAGCAGGAGCAGTGAGGGTTGAAACTCATCCATGTCGGGATTTATCTTCAAGGCCCCCATGTTTACCCCGCGGTCTGCATTGTTCCGTACGTGATTCGCCGGTATACGATGGGCTGGCCGAATTGCTCCTCATCGGAATTGACAATCGCGACTCGCGCCGCATAACAAACCGACAGCCGGTAACTGATTTCGAGCGCCTGCCACACGCGAGTCAGCTCTTCGAGCGAGACCGGGTTCAGGATCAAGCGAATCTCTTCTCCGCTGGCGCCCAGTGAGCCCGGCAGGTCCACGCTCTCGAGAATGGCGCGGTCGTATAGTGTCTGCATCGTCTTGCCCAGCACGATCTGCTGTTCGCGCGGCGTTCCAACGAGCGGAGTCACGAGATAGTACAGGTCCAGTGTGAGAGGGGGCATTCTCTGCTTACCGCCCGTTCCGTTGAGCGGAAAGCGGTTTTTTGTGTATGGGTTTTCGAGAATGCGGTATAGGTAAATAGAAAGCCGTACCGAGCTGTTGTTCTCCAGATCGGCCGGCGATTCCAGCGAGATCCGGTCCTCGGAGTCGATTAGCAACCTGATCTGTGGATCCGCGTTCAGTTCCGTGAAAAGAACCGACACCAGCGCATCCCCAAGCTCAGCGATGACGGTATAGTCACTCATTTCTTTGCAGACGTGGACGAACCCGCGCTCGGCGAACCGCCCGAGCTCGGCGGAGTAGACGTTCCTGGCGTTCCTCCCGTAGACGTTGCGGGAGCAGAGCCGCCAGTAGCCGGCGCGGCAGCCGGCACTGGGAACATCGCCTGAATCGCGGTGAGTAATGCTTGTCGTCGGCCGGATATCTTGTTTTGAAGTTTTGTCTGTTGCGAATTGTATTCGGTCTGAAGGTTGTTCATCGCCGCGCTCCTGACGCGCGCGTGTTCTTTGGCTGCTTCCAGTTCACCGAGCTTCTGCTTCAGATCCGAGGCGAGTTCGTGTTGCGAGACGATTTCGGTTTTCGCCAGCACGTTATGAAACTCGAGGACCTCAAAGTACATGCTGGCGACGTCGGTCGCGTCGTCGGCCTTCGTGATGCTGGTCCTTAACGCGTCCATGTCGTCCAGTTTGCCTTTGACATCTTGCGTATAAGCTTTCGCCTCGTTGTAGTCGTTCTGTTTTGTGTTCTGAACCGCGTCGGACCGGTGCGATTCCTCGGTGGCCTTAGCGAGGCTCTCCCCAAGCTCCTCGAGGCGCCCCTGCATGTGTTCGATCTCGTGATCGTACTCGCGAATCAACTCGTCGATTGGACCTTTCTTGTCGCCGATCGCCGCCATGATCATTTTGTGCTTCTGATCATAGAAATATTGAAGACTGTGCAGCCGTGTTTGGAGATCTTTGAGCTTCGTTGCGTAATCTGCGAGAGTGGCTTTAACGTCTTCCACGGTTTTCTGCAACTCGCTGATATCGGCCTGGAGATCTTGCGTTTCTTTGTCGAGATGTTTGAGACGAGACTGGCGCTCGGCCAGTTCGATATTGAGTTGATTCAACCGATCCACGGGATCGGGCGGTTCTCCACCAGGTCCTCGATAGGGGGGGTCAAAAGAGTACGGGCGTTGCGTCTGAGACATTCGGGAAGCCTCCTCTTCCGCCGAAGCGGACCCTGATGCAAAGATCGTGCCAAAGATGACGAACCTCAGCGTGCTGGAAATTCATGCAAATTGGCGCACCGCCGGCCCTTTGTTGTTCAACGACTGTAACAGTCAAATCTCCCATCAAAGCCGTGTTTGCTGCTATGTACCAACATTTATCGGCTCCGATCTCAACTGTTCGGTGAACTGTATCGCGAATGCTCGGTGTTACGCCGATGCGTCTGTGATCGGATAGCCGGAAATTACACCGGATCTACTTACACCGCGCCGTGGTGCCGCCTTATTTACCTTTGAGAAATTGGGCCGAACTGATGTTCGTGTCCGTTGATCGCTTGCTGGAGTAGATGCAGCAGGTCTTTTGCGTATGCGGGACTAGTTACGATCCGAGTGTGCAGAAGTGGCGTTGATTCGTCGGTGTAAAGCTGTCCAAACTCAATGATGAATTCAATCGCGTTATCTCCCACTGCGAAGTAATTGGCATACTTCGCCTCTGGCTTCTCGGAGTTCTGCATAGAGTCGCTGCCGTTGACGTGCACGGCAAGCTCCATTTTCTTAGCGGCACGTGGGAGCTTCAGCGTGCTCCAACGTCTCCGGGTCCCCAATCTGGTACTTGGCCATTTTTCGATAAATCTTCATTCGCGACCAATTGAGCTTGGCGGCGGCCTTGCTCTTATTCCAACGCGTGGCTTCGAGTGCTTCCAACAACAGGTCGCGCTCGTTAGGATCGGGCGAAGTCATGGGAAAGCTCCCGCTAAGGAAAGGGAGATGACAGACGTCAATCCGTGGAAAAGGTGGGTCTACAAAAATCGACTCCACCACGTTGCGCAGTTCGCGAACATTTCCGGGCCAATCGTATTCCACGAGGCGAGACAGCGCTTGCGGAGTAAAGCCTGCCAGCGAGGACCCAGTCTGCCGATTGAAAATCTCGACGTAGTATTCCAGGAGCATCCGGATATCAGCGCGGCGGTCGCGCAGCGCGGGCAATTGGATCTGAGCGACGTTCAATCGGAAATACAGATCCTTTCGAAACCGCTGCTCGGCCACCAGCTTGGGCAGGTCTTGATTGGTGGCAGCAATGATGCGAACATTAACCGATACATTCGCTTTCCCGCCAAGGCGCTGGATCTGCTTCACTTCAATCACTTTCAAAATCTTGGCCTGTGCGTATGGCGTCATCTCACCGATCTCGTCAAAAAAGATCGTGCCTTCGTGGGCTTGCCGGATCTTTCCTTCCGCCGCGCCATGCGCGCCGGTAAAAGCTCCCTTTTCGTAACCGAATAATTCGCTCTCTAACAAACTGTCGGGAATGGCCGCACAATTAACACAAATAAACGGCTTTGCGCAGCGAGGGCTGTTGGCATGAATCGCCGCGGCAACCAAGTCCTTTCCGGTCCCTGTCTCTCCCAGAAGGAGCGCATTGCAATCGCGTTGGGCTACCCGTTTAATATAGGACCGTAGATCGCACATCGCCGGACTCTGGCCGATAATATCAACGGCATCATCGGCCGTTCTGGATGCCGGTCCGTTTGTAATCCGTCGCACAGCGGCTGCCACCGCTCCTAACTCGATCGGCGAAGCGAAATAATCGACAACCCCTTCCTTAATGGCCGCAATGGCAAGTTCCTCGGAGCTCGTCCAGGCGAGCAGAACCACCGGCGTACGTGGATGCGCCATGCGCGCCTTACGAACCATCTCCATGGCGTACGAGAAGTTGTTGGTAGCATTCTGAACTATATACAGCTCGATTCCGCAAGAGCTGCACACGTCGATCATGCCGTTAGCAATGGCGGCCACGTCCAGATCATCGCGGGCAAGAAGCCGCTGCAACTCGCTTCGAACTCCGTTGTCCTCTCCGATGAGAGCGATAGCACGTCGTATCATCGGCCACCTCTAGGATGTGAATTGCAGGGTCCGGACGTTACAGCGGGTTATCACCTAAACTGCACTATTTTGCATTATAGAGGGAGGCGGCATGGCCGTCCTCACCAACGTCACGCCCGTTTACGCTTCCAATACAAGAAACTCTCTCCATCGTACGCCCCAAGAAGAAGAAGCACGGCGCGCCGCAGCAACTCCGAAACCGTCGTCAATGATGAGTTATCGGCCGTTCGGAGGGCGAGGAGAGTGCCATGTTAATAAAGAATTATGGATTGCTTGGCCAACGGCGCTCATCCGACTATCATAATCGTTATCACTTCTAAGCTGATATTTCGGATATACAGAATCGCATATTGAAGCTGCTTTTGAGTAACTTCTCTTTCTTTTCCACTGTGCCTCATGAATCCACAATACGGAGTCGCGCATTTGCTTGGTCTCATCGCACACGAGTTTGCGCCGCTTGTTCTGTGGTAGTTGGTATTTGTTGTGCGACGACCTCACACACGCGCACTTGCAAACCGGGCGGAAAGAGCCCGCCTTAGCCCATCTCCGAAGACAGACCCAAGCTTTTCCTCCCCAAATGTGGCGTTATTCGAGCTGGCAACCGGGGTCGGGAACCCCAGAAACCCCGGGGCGTTGGTGTAAACGGATAGGTTCGTCCATGTGACTCTCTGATACGGACTTATACCCGCGAGATCGATATCACCCAGTGTGGCATCCAGGTCATCGAAATTGATGACACCGTCGTAAGCGGCGAAACCGATGTACAGTAGCGCGAAAATCAACCCAAGGCGCCTCATAAGGGCACCTCCCTTTTAATAGATTGGGTTAAGATTACCACATCCGAATTGTTTTTCAATTGAATCCTATACGAGGTAATCGCGGGATGTGATTTCATAAACGTTCATGTAGCAAACATGCGCTGTGAGCTTAGCGGCGTTGATAAGACGCATGGAGGTCCGTTGAACTGCTCAACGCTGCGCAGCGCCGCGAGATCGAGGAATTCAACGCTCAAATGCCCGTCCATGGCTGCGCCTCCCCAGAAAAAGTCTACGTGCTGATGCACGATAACTGAATTGAAACGATAATCGCAT
>Ga0126381_100000288_pt1 | contig 56251 bp, 52 predicted proteins | sample PanSoiMetPlot_28_FD_96465 | JGI IMG/M metagenome (GOLD analysis project Ga0126381, IMG submission 96465) | Tropical forest soil microbial communities from Panama - MetaG Plot_28 | ecosystem: Environmental > Terrestrial > Soil > Tropical forest > Bulk soil | place: Panama | collected 2016-02-17 | reverse complement strand
GAGTTGGGCGGGCTCCAGTTTCTGGAGGTACGTTCCACGCTTCCTGACGAACTCTTGATGTACGCGGACAAGCTCTCCATGGCTCACGGTCTTGAGCTCCGCGTACCGTTTATTGACCGAGAAATCGTGGAATATGTCGAGCGCCTGCCCGCGAACCTCAAGGTGCGGAATGGATCGCGTAAATGGCTACATCGGCAGGTTTGCCGAAAGTTTCTTCCTGAATCGATTATGAGACGACGAAAGCGCGGTTTTGCCAGCAACGTCGTGGATGACTGGTTCCGCAGCAACGTTGACAGCAAGATGGCCGAGACCCTGCTCGACAGCAGCTCCAGAATCTATCAATACTTGCTTCCAGCTGCTGTACGGGAACTTCTTGAGCAACATGCCTGTGGCCGGAATGATAATCACAAAATCCTGTTTAGCCTAATCCTTATCGAGGAATGGCTGCGAGCCCATGATGCGCGAGTAAACGCATCGACCTAGTAGGTGTCAACTGCTGTTTTCTTGGTGGTGACGCAAGATGAATACCCAAGCGTCCAACGCTGCGAGCCCCGAGCGCGGATCGCCGCCGAGCGATGTAGCAAGGCTGGCGACATGCGATTCCTTCATCATTGGCTCTGATGATCGCATCCTGGTCACAGGGGCCACTGGTTTCGTAGGACCGCGCGTCGTAGGGTGTCTGCTGGATCGGGGGTTTCGTAACCTCGTCTGTTTTGCTCGGCCCTCGAGCGACTTGGCCAGGATCGAAGCCAGTTCCAACTGCCGACCGCTCGGGGCACGAGTCGAGGTCCTCAAAGGAAATCTCCTTTCCCGCGAGGATTGCGAGGCCGCATGCAAAGACGTGGCGGTCATCTTTCACCTAGCAGCCGGAACCGGCGAGAAGTCCTTTCCAGATGCATTTATGAACTCAGCGGTCACGACACGCAACCTGCTCGATGCCAGTCTGCATTGTGCCCGTCTGCGACGATTCGTTCTGGTCAGCTCATTCGCCGTCTACTCAAATCGGCAGAAGTCCCGGCTGTTAGAGGAATCGTGCCCAATCGAAGAGCATCCCGAGCTTCGCGGGGAGGCCTATTGTTTTGCGAAGGTCAGGCAGGAGCAAATTCTCACCGAGTATGGCAGGAGCTTTGGGGTTCCCTACGTCGTTGTCAGACCGGGTAGTGTCTATGGACCGGGCAAGGATGGAATTATCGGTCGGGTCGGGATCGGTGCGTTTGGGATCTTCGTGCATCTAGGTGGCTCTAATACGATACCGTTGACGTACGTCGATAACTGTGCCGAAGCGATTGTCTTGGCAGGCCTCGTCAAGGGTGTGGAAAGCGAGGTCTTCAATGTCGTCGATGATGACCTCCCCTCCAGCCGCGAGTTTCTCCGTCTGTATAAGGAAAACGTGGGGCACTTCAAAGCAGTTTATCTTCCCCATGCCGCAAGTCATGCGCTCTGCTACCTTTGGGAGAAGTATTCACAATGGTCGAACGGACAACTGCCCCCGATCTTTACCCGCAGACGATGGTACGCTTACTGGAGGAAGACACGTTATAGCAACCAGAAGTTGAAAGCCCGACTCGGCTGGACCCCAAAGATGCCTACTGCGGAAGGACTGCGACAATCCTTTCAAGATCGTGGACGAGGCAGAACATATGCTTAAAGTTGCGATTGTGGGCTGCGGCAAAATCGCTGATGCCCACGCTTCGCACATCCAGAGGATGGAAGGATGTGAGATCGTGGGTGTCTGTGACCGTGAGCGGCTAATGGCCAAGCAGCTCTACGAACGATTCCAGGTCAAACGATACTTCACCGACCCGACTGAACTTTTGAGTCAGGCCCGACCGCACGTTGTCCACATCACGACACCGCCCGAGAGCCACTTTGATATTGCCAGGCTTTGCCTCGAGCACGGCTGTCATGTGTACGTGGAGAAGCCCTTTACCCTCTGCGCCGAGCAAGCGCAGCGACTGGTGGACCTGGCATACGAAAAGGAGCTTAAGCTAACGGTTGGACACAACGACCAATGCAGCCACGTGGCGCGGCGTATGAGAGCGCTGGTTGAAACCGGCTACTTGGGCGGTCCTCCCGTACACATGGAAAGTTACTACGGCTATGATCTCGGGGATCCCCGTTACGCACGCTCTCTACTGGGCGACAGGGGACATTGGGTCCGCAGACTGCCGGGGAAATTGCTACATAACCTTATCAGCCACGGGATCGCTAGGATTGCAGAATTCCTGACGAGCGATGCGCCCCATGTGATCGCATATGGCTTTGTGAGCCCGCTTCTCAAAGGGATAAACGAAAGCGAGATCGTGGACGAACTTCGGGTCATTATCTGCGAAGAGGAAAGAACGACAGCCTATTTCACTTTTTCCTCTCAAATGAGACCTTCGATCCACGAGTTTCGAATCTACGGTCCGAAGAACGGTCTTGTTCTTGACCAGGATCACGATATTTTGATCCAGCTTCGCGGTGAGAAACTTAAGAGCTATGCCGACAAGTTCGTCCCCCCCGTTCTGTTTGCCAAGCAGCATCTCGAAAATCTGATTAAGAACGCCAGGCTATTCCTGGCTAGCGATTTTCACATGGATTCGGGAATGAAATATCTAATCGAGTCCTTTTACCGTTCGATCAGTGAAAACGCTGCGGTGCCCATTCCTTATGGCGAAATTCTACGGACTGCCAGAATTATGGACACTATCTTCGGTCAGCTCCGGGTCGGCTGGTCGCAGGCTCATTGGGCTTTTCCAACGCACCCTGCTCCTCCCGAAATCAATGAGCGGTGTGCGGCAGTCCACTCTAGAACCATTCTGGCTTCCGACTCCTGAGTCCTTGCTCCTTCAAAAGATACGATGCATCCCTCCTTGGCCCTAGCTATCTGGTTTATTCTCCTGCTTGCGCTGCTTCGTTTCGATCCAGCCAAGGACTCGGAAGTCTCATGGGCTTTGTGGGTGCCTGTGACCTGGTTGTTCTTCATCGGCTCGCGGCCGCCGGCAATGTGGCTCGGACTTTCCTATGGGAGCGCTGCCCAAGCGCTGGAGGACGGAAATCCTTTGGACCGCACGGTCTTTTCGCTGCTGATTATGGCGGCAATCGCTATCCTCTTCTCACGTTCGTTCCGGTGGGGCAATTTCGTAGTGCATAACTTTGCTCTGGCTTTCCTTCTGGCGTTCGCCTTGCTCAGCGTCGTGTGGTCGGACTTCCCACTCGCAACTTTCAAAAAGTGGTTCCGGGATGCGGGCTTATACATCGCGGTCATGGTTGTTTTGTCCGATCCTTGTCCATTTGAAGCGGTGCGCACCGTGCTCCGCCGGGTGTGCTATCTACTAATTTCGCTGTCCATCGTACTCGTCAAGTATTATCCAGGCGTAGGCATGAGATTTTCGTCTTGGGGTGGTCTGGAGTTAACGGGTGTATCGACATCCAAGAACATGCTGGGCGTCTCATGCCTGGTGAGCGGAATTTTCTTCTTCTGGGATACCCTCACGCGCTGGCATCAGCGAAGCGAGGTGCACGTTAGGCGGGTCATCCTTGTGAATATCGCATTCATCAGCATGACCCTCTGGCTGCTGAATCTCTCTCAAAGTAAAACTTCAACCGTCTGCCTGGTAATCGGGTGCCTCGTGATTGCTGCGGCGCGGCGGCATTCCGGTTGGGTCAGAGCGCTTGCTCCAGCGAGCTTTCTTCTTTATCTGATCCTGGCGCTTGGCTTCGGCATGGGTGGACAAATATCCGAGGCAGTCGGACGATCGTCCGACATGTCCGACAGGATTCGCATCTGGCAGGTTCTTTTAAGCGTGCCAATCAATCCGCTCCTGGGCACTGGATATCAGAGCTTCTTCCTCGGCCCGCGTATAGAGTGGGTCTGGGCGAGACTAACCGGCGACAATGTGCTGCAGGCTCACAACGGCTACCTCGCGATCTACCTCGAGCTTGGCCTGATCGGCTTGTTCCTCCTGTCTACGTTCCTGATCACAACATATCGCAAGATTTGCAAGCAGCTGAAGGCTCTCGCGCCCCTTGGTTCTCTAGGCTTGGGCCTTTGGACTCTCCTCCTCTTTTACAATGTAACCGAGGCCGCGTTCGGGGGGGGGCTCCCGTGGCTGGCACTTATAATGGCAAGCGTAACTGTACCGCAGCCCGCCGAGGAACAGGTGCACGCCCTGCCGCCCCGAGCCCTGGGCATGACAGAACAGGCCACTGACGTCTCTCTTGAGATGACAGGATTTGGAGGTCAGACGGATTGATCTTTTCACGATTCGGAAAAGCTAATGTCTGATACCTTACCAAAAGCGCAGCTCCCGGGGGCGAATTCTGTCGCGCCGTCAAGCAGCGGTAAGCGGGTCGGTTAGCCTGACCGTTTTTTGTTTTGGCAGCCGAGATGGCCAGCGCTCTGTGCCGAGTGGGATGAAGGTTAAGAATTCAGATCCAGAATGCAGCAGCCACTAGGTCCTGGATCCTGCCCCTGTAAAGAAAGAACGATACGCGAGGACAACTCATGACCCGACTACGCAGTTTGTCGATAAAGGAACGGGTGAGGCAGCATGTCCTGCCCATAGCGTGGCGCCCCACCTGCACTGCGTTTCACTACCTGGCGTATTCCCTTGGGATAGGCGGATGGAACAGGACCCACTGGCTGGGCGTGCCAGTCCTCAAACTCCCGTCTGACTTGTGGATGTACCATGAGGTGATTTGGGAGACGCGCCCGAACCTGATCGTTGAGACAGGGACCGCAAGGGGCGGAAGCGCTCTCTTTTTCGCGCACCTCTTCGATTTAATGGCTACAGATGGAAGGGTGATCACTGTCGATATCACCCGGCCACGGGAGGGCTATCCGGACCACCGCCGCATTCGATACGTGACTGCCTCCTCTACGGATCCGAACACTGTCGATCTGATCCGCTCGCACATATCACCGACGGACAAGGTAATGGTGATCCTCGATTCGGACCATTCAGCCACGCACGTGCGTCAGGAGCTTGAGCTCTACTCTCCCGTGGTAACCCCCGGCTGTTACTTGGTTGTGGAGGACACGAACGTCAACGGCCACCCGGTTTGCCGGACGCACGGGCCCGGTCCAATGGAAGCGCTGGCGGACTTCCTGGCTGGCAGCTCGGGGCGCGACTTTGAGGCCGACCTCACAAGGGACACTAAATTCGGGTTTACGTTCTACCCCCATGGATGGCTGAGACGCATCGGGCCGAAATCCCGTTGGGCTGAACCGGCCTTATGATTGCTGCGAGGCATTGCAACTCTGGCCGGGCGGCACTAGCGTTGGGTCAGAGCACTCTCCCGCGAGCTTTCGAGCGATTCTAAGGCATGTCCGACAGAGTCGCATCTGGGAGGATCTTTTAAGCGTGCCAATCAATCCGCCCCTGGGCGTCGGCGGCTATCAGAGCTTCCTCTGTCCGCGTATAGAGTGGGTCTAGGCGAGACTGAGCGGCAACAGTGTGTTGGCGGCCCACAGCGGCTACTTTGAGATATATAACTCAAGCTTGGCCTGATCGGCTTATTCCTCGTGTGTACGTTCCTCATCGCAACATATCGCAAGACCTGCAAGCAGCTGAAGCCTCTCACGCCCCTTGGTTCTCTAGGCTTGGGCCTTTGGACTCGACGTGGCTTTGCCGAACGACCTGCCAGTATTGAAATCGTGGACCAGGTTTGGTAAGGAGCGGCGCGGAGGTAACCGCGCGCGGCGCGAAAAAAGGCACGTGGTTCGTAGGTATTCGGAGACAAGGAGGAGTGGAAACCGATGGAAATCCACCGCAAGGAAGTCAGGATTAGGCTATGCGGTTTGCCTGTCCGGATGATGAGGGCCCATTAGTTTCTGGACGCCCCGGGAGCGGCACTGACGAGGCTGCGGCTTCTGAAAGGCCTGCCTGCCGGGCTGGTACCTACGATACTACCCGTCAACCTTGGACGAATAACCTAGTTCACTGATTTTCGGATTTAGACAACGCGATTCACCAAGAGTAACTCATGCGTCGATTACGTATTTTGGTGCTGGGGCCCGACTGTGATCCGGAGACGGTCAGCATTCCTTTTGTCAGCTACCGTCATGCGGCAGCGCTCGCCAAACTCCATGACGTCACCTTGGTCGTTCGAGGGCCCGTGGAGGCCTCTGTGCGCCGCGACAACGCACCGTTTCGCAGCATCGAGGTGGTCCGGATGCCTTCGTTCGACCGTATTCATGCTTGGGGCTTCCAGAAGATACTTAAAAGCAACTTTGACAGTCAGGCGGTGACCGCCTTCGGTTATCCGTTTTCCATCGCTTTTGAATGGTACGCCTGGCGGCAGTTGCGGCGACGTATCTTTGCTGGCGAGTTCGATGTCGTTCTGCGTGTCCTGCCGATGACGCCCGTGCTGCCGAGTCCGTTCGCTTTCTTCCTACGCAAGGGGCCTATCCCCTTCGTACTTGGGCCGCTCAATGGTGGTTTGCGGGATGCGCCCGGCTTTAGCCAGCCCGACAAGCCAGAATGGGTCTTTCGCTTGAGGAATCTGTACCGGCTTATGCCATTTGCCCGCGCCACCTATCGTCACGCCACAGCGATCATCGCCGCTACGTCCCACATGCGCACCCAATTTGCCGTGCATCGCGATAAGTTGTTTTTTGTCCCTGAGAATGGCATTGCTCGCTCCCTGTGCGTTGTTGACACGCGTAGTCCCGAGCCCGGCGCCAGACTGGAGCTGCTTTTCGTGGGCGGCTTGGCTCGCCGAAAAGCCTGCTACCTCGGCCTGCGCGCGGCTGCCCCGCTTTTGCGAAACGATTTGGCCCGGTTCACACTGATCGGCGATGGCCCGGAGCGCAACCGTCTCGAGCAACTGGTAAAGACCCTTGAGATTGAGAAGGCGGTAACCTTTTGCGGCTGGCTTAAGCATGCGGAGGTGCTCAGGCGCTTGCGAGCCGCGGATGTAGTGGTGCTTCCAGCCATTCGCGAAGGTGGTGGCGGCGTGGTGTTTGAAGCCCTTGCGAGCGGTGCCGTACCTGTGGTCCTGGACCACGGCGGGCCAGGGGATATCGTTCAACCAGAACTGGGGTACAAGGTCCTCCCGACCAATGAGGACGACGTAGTATCACATATGGAACAGATTCTGAGGGATCTAGCCGCCAATCGGGAGCTTCTTAATCGCTTACGACAGCAAGGCATGTCATACGCGCGGGAGTGCTTAACTTGGGATGCGAAGGCGCAGGCCACCACTCAGGTCTTGAATTGGGCTGTAGGGCAAGGTCCGAAACCCGACCTTCCATGGTCAAGGATTGCCCAGGTAAGGTGCGTGGACTGATCTTGACCACAATAGCTCGAGATAGGTGACTTTCGGAAGATTAACTAAGAAAAGTTTGGAACTAGGAAAACTTGGATATCCACAAGCCCAAGAAAGTAATGGTTATCATCGGGACGCGGCCTGAGGCGATCAAGCTAGCGCCGGTCGTGCTGGAATTGGGGAGGCATCGCGCTCATTTTGAAACCCAAATTTGTGTTACAGGACAGCATCGAGAGATGCTCGACCAGATGCTTCGAGTTTTCGGCCTGCGACCGCACCATGATCTGGGAGTGATGAAGGCGGGACAAGACCTTGCCGAGGTGACGGCGGCCTGCCTGACAGGGCTCGGCCGGGTGATGCGGGACGAACGCCCCGACTTGGTGCTTGTGCAGGGAGATACAACCACGACCCTTGCCGCCGCGCTCGCGGCGTATTACTACCGCATTCCGGTGGGCCACATAGAAGCCGGTCTGCGCACCGGGAAGAAGTATGATCCCTTTCCGGAAGAGGCCAACCGTCGTGTCGCTACCCACCTGTCAGATTTCCATTTCGCTCCCACTGAAGATGCGCGAAGCAACCTACTCTTGGAAGGAGTCAGCCCGGGCAACATATCGGTAACTGGAAACACGGTGATCGATGCGCTGTTACTGACACAGGCGCGCTTGGCCGAAGAGCCGAGCCTGGCGGTTGATGAATTGGGCCCGACCGACGGGTTGCGCATCATCCTACTGACTGCTCACAGGAGAGAGAGTTTCGGTCTGCCATTTCGTCGGATCTGCGAAGCAGTTCGAGCCCTCGCAGAGAGACGACGCGATGTCCTGGTTGTTTATCCCGTTCACCTGAATCCCAACGTGCAGGGCCCCGTACGAGAAATTCTCGACGGGTTACCCAACGTTAAGCTGCTCGGGCCCATGGACTACGTGTCCTTCGTCGCCTGCATGCAGCGCGCCTACATCTTGCTGACCGATTCCGGAGGAATTCAGGAAGAGGGCCCCTCGCTCGGCAAGCCGGTTCTGGTGATGCGCGAAGTTTCAGAGCGACCTGAAGCGATTGCTGCCGGCGCTGCATGCCTCACGGGCACAGACCCAGAGGGGATTGTCGGAGCCGTGAGTTCGCTCCTTGACGACCCAGCTTGCTACAAGAGGATGACCAGCCGTCCTAATCCATACGGCGATGGTCATGCTGCCGAGCGAATCGTCCAATTCCTCATCAGCCGGATGACAAGCCTGCCGTTCCCGTTCCCAGCACATCGGTGGGAGTCGGTGGAGCCGGTCGGGGCACGCTCCCGCACTTCCTCGGTACCGTCTGCGGGCACAGGGGTCGAATCTCCGAGGGGGTGAAGGGCCAGTCGCGGATGCGAAGCTGTCTCTCGCCCGGATTTGACCTTGCGGCGAGGTCCGAAGCCAGACCTTCGGCCATCGAGAATGCTGGACCTGCAGCGTTCGAGCGACCTTGAGCTAGAAGCATAAGAAACCCTGCATTCTGGAAGTAATAGTTCCGGTTGGCAATGGCCTCATGCCCCTGGGTTTGCAGCCCGGCCGATGTGAATTCGCGCGCGCCAATCAGACGGTGAAAGAATGAGCAAAGTAGCATATTTGGTATTCGCTTACAAAAACCCTCAGCTTCTGAAGAGGGCCATGAAGAGGCTTTCGACGGAGGACTGCGCGTTCTTCGTACATATTGATCAGAAAATTGACATCAACCAGTTCTCTTGTATCAGGGGTGACAACGTTTTTTTTGCCGACAAGCGTGTGGTTGTACATTGGGGGGAATTCTCCGGAATTGATGCAATCCTTCTACTCATTCGGCAGGCACTTGGTAGACCCGAGCGATATGATCATTTCGTGCTTCTCAGCGGTAGCGAGTACCCTTTAAGAAGTGGTCGATATATTCACACGTTTTTGGAAGAGAATCAGGGCTTGGAATTCATAAGTCTGCTGAAAATGCCATCACCAGGAAAGCCTCTCTCACGCATCAACACGGTACGTTTCGAGTCCGACAAGCCGGTGCGTCGCCTAGCTTGGAGAGCACTGGCAAAGGTAGGTCTGGCTGAACGAGATTACAGGCAATACTTGGGAGATTTAGAACCATACAGCGGGATCACCTGGTGGACCTTGTCGAGGAATGCGGGCGAATACGTGTTGTGCTTTACGGAAAGTAACCCGCACGTCGAGAGGTTCTTTCGAGATACGTTTGCGCCTGAGGAGACGTTTATTCACACCATTCTGGGCAACTCGCCGCTGCGGGGTCGAGTTCGGGGGCATCTGTTGTTTGAAGATTGGACGGATGGAAGCCCTACATGCCCCAGTGCGAGTACGCCTATGACGGGAGGAGTTGGATTACGGTCGCATTCCTCGGCTTTGCTGACCTCCCCTGATGTTTTTGTTGCCCGCCTAAAAGGCAGGAAAACCTATGGGACCAACTGTCTTTTCCCTCAAATGCTCGCTAGTCAACACGTCGCGCTTTTCGACGCGCAGGAAAAGGTTTGGCTTGATGATGTCTATGGTCGTCGTGAGGCGCTCTTCGCCCGAAGGTTCTCCGACGATAAGCTTGATCTGGTGGACCGACTGGACACGATGATAATGCGAAAGGAAGAGCGCGACCGATGCCTTTAGCCCATGTGGGTTCCCTGGGATCGGGAAGACTGTTGCCTTCTGTCGTGCGAAGGCTCTCGGGCGGTTACCATGGCGGATGATGACGTTTCCATCATACGCGACTGGTTTCGCGGATGAAGAAGATTCTGGCTGACCTCGCACAGCATAGCGATTGTCTTGAGCCTCATCAAGGCATGTCCTACTCCTCCGAATGCTTGGGACGGGAAGGCCCAAGCGCTTGCTGTGATCATGCGCTGGGTGTTGCGGCGAGGCCTAAAGCCCAACCTCCCGGCCGCCCAAGGTGCTGTACTTAATAGCCGATGCCAGGCTGCAACGGACAGAAAGAATTAGTTGGGAAATGCTTTGAGATTCGACGGAGGCGCGGGACCTCCGGTTCCCTGTATGAGTGGATGCGGATAAGTATAGGGCGTGTAGTAAAGCGTCCAGGTGTTCGTAGCTGTGCAAACAAATAACTGCCCACCCTGGCTGCCGTTATTCCATGCTGGCCCTGAATCAGTGGCCCAATAACCTACTCCCCCGAGTGCTCCACCCACTGGATTAGGAGTGCAATTTGTTGGACGGTTAGCCAGGGTGCCGTGTCCTATTCCCTTCCCGGCAGTGCCGCTAGTGCTGCCGTCAAAGGGACTCGTGGAACTGGATTGCGCTGCCTGATTTACATCCTCTGTGTAAATCTCACGATTGCGAATAATCCTTCCTGATCCGGCCCATGTTCCAGTTGAGTACACGGGTCCAAGCGTGCCAAAGTCTTTGTTGGGAGTAAATGAGTTCATCCATCCATAAGTAGGTGACAGAACTTGCGCTGCCGATTGTACGGGGCTACCTCCATTTCCACTGTTGCCCGTATAGAGAAATCCTGCACCACGGCCTCCCGGCTGATCGATGCACACCGTCGCTCTTAAAATTTGAATCGAGTCTCCGACCTGCGGTGTCCAAGCCCCTAAACCTCCACTGTTGTTGACAACTACGGTATTTGTGCCGCTGCTTGTGATTTCTCCACCATTGTTTTTTGTCACGTCATGTAGAGAATGGGGTGCTCCAAAGGTAGACCAATGGTTGGCGGTGCAGTTATTAGAAGATATGCAGGTATCGGTTCCTCCGGTTTGGTTGATTGTAACCGTTGTTGCGGGGCCACTGCCGCTAACTGCGCTAATCGTACCTGATACGTAAGTCACTCCATCGTTGACATCGTAGGGAGAAGAACCATCACACGCGCCCCAATTAATGTTGCCTTGCGCCCGATAATTACTAGCTGCGAAAAAGCTATTGAGCGATGCGCCGGTGAAATTGGTAGTGTTGCCCCATACTAGCCCATTACCGCCTCTCCATCCGCTCACCGAATCACAACTATTACCAGTCCCGCACGTGTAGGTATTGCCATAATACTCGAAGGCGCGACCAGATCGGGGCCGTCCATTACTTTCAGTCCCATGCCATCCAATTGTGTAACCTCGCATGTTAGTGAATTGGTTATAACGGGCCACTCCTCTGCTACCGCCCCTTTGCGCCAATCCGCCAACACTAGCCTCGTTGTCTGTCAGTCCTCCGACGAAGCCATCCAATATATTATTTTCAAAGAATAGAAACTTGTATGATCCCCAATCCTCCGATTGCGCCCAGGCATTATCTCCGTTAAAACCTACCCCGAAATAGCTGCCGTGATTAATCTCGGTAAGCACTATACTGCCGGCGCTGGGGACGGTGTTATGGTCTATAACGCCGAAGCAATTATCTGCGGCAGTAATACCGTAAGCTAGACCGGCAGCGGCGTGATTGTTCCAATTATTGTACGTAATATTATCGATTCTGATATTTGGGCATCCGCTGCTAGTACATGTTCCTCCCATCAGCCATGCTATGCTAGCGGTGGTGGCAGTATAATTGATTGCCATGCAGGAGAGGCGCATGGTGGATGCGCCATAATTAGGGCTGGCGTGAAATGTGGTTCCACCTGACTGAGTGATTGCCGTTTGGCTACAGGACGCGCTTGCGCCGAAGGTTGATGTGGTGGAATTTGGCGTTCCGGTCCCTTCAATCGTTATGCCGATGCCTGCCGGTACGACGATTCCCTGATTCGTCCACGTGCACGTTCCGGCTGGAATGTTGATAACGTCACCGTCAACAGCGATATGCGTGGGTCCATTAATGACCGCATTCACATCGCTATAATTGCAGCTTGCTGCCGTGTAATTCCCTTGAGCCCACAACGGTGCGGCGACCGCGCTCGAAAGAAGGGTAACAATGAGACCTACCGAGAATCTCGTCATATGTGCCTTGTCTCTATTAATAAGACCAATACTGCGACCTGAGACGAATTTGCAAGGATCTTTCTGTCGCTCTTTTAATTAGAGGGGAAAACTTCGCCGTTGACAAGCGGTGTCACGACTCCGGCAGGAACGAAGGTAACCAGTCTCCCGATTACTATTGTGCCAGCCAGAATTACCGCTATTACCGTTGTGTCAGCCGAATAGGAATACCCTTTGCATGAAACCACTAGTCTCAATTCTTATTCCTGCATATAACGCTGAGAAGACGATCGCCGAGACGCTCCAATCTGCGATAGCCCAAACCTGGCCACGCAAGGAGATCATCGTCGTGGACGATGGGTCCACAGACCGGACCGCGGAAATTGCGCGTCGATTTGTCGCGCCCGGTGTCGTACTCGTCTCCACGAAGAACCAGGGCCTATCGGCGGCCGTAAACCATGCATTTCGGCTCAGCCAAGGAGACTATGTACAAGAGCTAGACGCAGATGATCTTCTGGCGCCAAACAAGATCGAGCTGCAGATTGCCGATTTGCGCGGAGCTAACAGCAGGCGTGTGCTCCTTTCCTCAGCGTGGGCTCCTTTCTACTATCGAACTCGACACGCACGATTCGTTCAGAACTCGCTGTGTGAAGATCTGACTCCTGTCGAGTGGTTGTTGAGGAAGATGGGGGAAGGTCTGCACATGCAAAACGCAACTTGGCTGGTGAGCCGGGAATTGGCCGAGGCAGCAGGACCGTGGGACATAACTCTTCGGTATGATCAGGACGGCGAATACTTTGCCCGCGTGCTCTTGGCCTCTGAAGGCACCCGCTTCGTAGCTGGCACAGGAGTTTTCTACAGACTTAGGGGCTCGAACCGCATAAGCTACATTGGCAACTCAGATTACAAGAAGGACTCGCTGCTGATCTCGATGAAGCGGCACATTCATTTCCTGCGATCGCTTGAGGAAAGCGAGCGTGTGCGGAAGGCCTGCCTGACGTATTTGCAGATTTGGTACCCGAATTTCTATCCGCGGCGAGCGGATATTATAGCCGAGCTGCAGGCCCTGGCTGCACATCTTGGAGGTCACCTTGAGGTGCCCCGCTTGGACTCGAAGTATGCTTGGATGGAACTGATGTTTGGATGGACCGCTGCAAGATGGAGTCAACAAACGCTCTCACAGCTCAAAGAATCGTGCACCAGGCATTGCGACAAGGTAATGTACAGGTTAGAGGCGGCCATGCGGTCAGAGGCGTGGGTCTCAAGGCAGTGAGCGTCATCCAGAAAAACAACGGCACCGAAATAGAAGCGATGGAGGTGCGCAATTTGGCCGATTCCGGGATGGCTCACGGCATCTCCGTGGCACTGCTTACTGGCGGTGGAGACAAGCCTTACGCATACGGGCTGGCAACCGCGCTTATCGCGAAAGGCTTAAGGCTAGACCTGATTGGTAGCGACGAGCTCGAATATCCGGAGTTTCGGGGCAAGAAGGAAGTAAACTTCCTTAATCTGCGAGGGGATCAGCGGCCGGATACGAGTCTAATCAAGAAAATACTCAGAGTATCGATCTACTATGGCAGGCTGCTGCGCTACGCTGCGATGGCCAAGCCGCCAATTTTTCATGTCCTCTGGAATAACAAATTCGAAATCTTCGATCGAACGTTGCTGATGCTGTACTACCGTCTGCTTGGGAAGAAAATCGTCCTCACGTTGCACAACGTAAATGCTAGGACGCGAGACGCCAACGACACGCCAGTCAATCGTCTTACCTTGCGAATCCAGTATCGGCTTGCGGACCACATGTTCGTTCACACGGAAAAGATGAAGATCGAGCTGATCCAGGAGTTTGGCGCGCCCGCAGCCCGGATCACTGTCATACCGTTCGGGATCAACAATTCTGTTCCGAATACGAATCTAACTTCCGTTGAGGCAAAGAGGCGACTGGGCATCTGTGAATGTGAGAAGATCATTCTGTTTTTCGGCCATATTGCACCTTATAAGGGCCTAGAATACTTGATTTCGGCGTTTCGGAAGGTGTGCGACTTATGTGAAGGCTATCGTTTGATCATCGCGGGCAGGCCAAAAAACTGTGAGAAGTATTGGACCTCAATAAGGGAAATGATCCGTGAGGATGTGGAAAGGGGACGAGTACTCGTTAGGGCGGAGTTCATTCCCGACGAAGAGACAGAAGTTTACTTCAAAGCCGCGGACGTTCTCGTGTTGCCTTACACACACATCTACCAGAGTGGCGTCCTCTTCCTGGGCTACAGTTTCGGTCTGCCGGCTCTTGCATCTGACGTAGGCTCCCTAGGATACGACGTCGTCGACGGCAAGACAGGGTTTATATTCAGGCCAGAGAATGCGGCTGAGTTAGGGAGGACGATCGAACGCTATTTCGACAGCGATCTTTACAAGAACTTGAGTAGATATCGGTCGGAAATACAGGCCTATGCTGCAGAGCGGAATTCTTGGGGCTTGGTTGGAGAAACGACTCAACAACTGTACGCACAACTGCTTCAACTTACGGCTGTAGCACCCGTCTTACATCAGAAATCATCCTGTACGTCGTTCGATATACGGCCGCGTTAGTTTAAGTCAGCAACAATAATTCGCGGAAGCCTGAGCCTCCGTTGGGCTTAAGTCATTCTGCTATCATCACTTCGAGAATAGGAACTTGGCTGCCCAAACAGACATTGTAAACGTACTTAGCACGGAGCATCTGCAAGCGGACTTGAAAGGCCGCTCCGTTCGCGGAGGCATATTAACTCTAAGTTCACAAGCCACTACATTTCTAATCCAATCTGTAGCCACGGTTGTCTTGGCGCGACTACTTTCTCCGGCCGACTTTGGGCTGATCGCCATGGTTACGGCAATAACCGGTCTCGGCCAAGCCTTTGCGGATCTTGGCCTTTCCGAGGCCACTATTCAGTGCGAGGATCTTAATTACCATCAGGTCAGCAACTTGTTTTGGATCAATGTAGCTATTGGCTTGGGGCTCACGGCAGTCACGGTTTGTTTAGCTCCGGTACTTGCTTGGTTTTACCACCAGCCGCGATTAGAACACATTACGCTCTTTCTGGCCCTTACATTCCTGATCGGCGGCTTGAGGGTGCAGCATGATGCATTATTGCGGCGGCAAATGCGATTTTCAGAACTGGCGGTCAGAGACATCAGTTCTTATCTTGTCGCCGTACCAACTGCAATTGTGCTGGCATGGAGAGGGGCAGGATATTGGTCGCTGGTGGCTCTGCCACTTGTCATGAATTCGACTCAGATGCTCCTTTCGTGGTTTATGGTGAAGTGGATACCGGGACTTCCTCGACGCAACGCGCAAGTTGCTCCGATGCTAGCTTTCGGTGGGAATGTTGCAGCTTCATACGTACTGCTGAACTTAATTCGCAGTGCAGACAATGTCCTGATAGGCCGATACCTGGGGGCCGGTCCACTGGGGCTATACTCGCGAGCTTACAATCTTCTCATGTTGCCCGCGCGTCAGCTCCAAATGCCCGTCGGTAGCGTCGCGATCCCCGCCCTCAGCAGACTCCAGGTCGCCCCCGAGCGCTTTGCACGATATTATTTGCGCACAATTAATCTTATGGCCTGGATCAGCGCTCCCATTTTTGGCTTTCTTTTCGTCGCTGCTGAGCCGGTGGTTGTACTAGTCCTTGGGAATCAGTGGCGCGGAGCAGCACCTGTTTTCCGGTTTCTCGCTATCGCTGCGTTGGCGCACGTCCTTCACGGGTCAACGCTTTGGCTGTTCATCAGTCGGGGACAATCTGGAAAGCTTCTGAAGGTTACCGCTCTGATTTCTCCTATCCTGATCGGCAGCTATTTGATCGGCTTGCCATCCGGTATCAAGGGAGTTGCCCTAAGCGGGTCTCTGGTATTGGTTGCCGTTCTCCCTTGGATGCTCAACTACACGTTTCGCGGGACACATCTGACCTTACATCGGCTGGGACGGGCAGTAGTGTACCCGATCTTTCTGAGCATAGGAGGTATCGCTCTGGCAGAGCTTATGTTACAGCTAACTGCACCGCGGCGGATGATTTACCAATTTCTCATTGTGGCACTCGGTTTCGCAGTGACATTCTCGGCAGGCGCCTTCGTTTCGTCAGTGCGGGAAGAAATCATCTCTTTGCGAAACCTCCTGACCGAGTTACGCTTTTCCAGCCAGAACACCTAACTAAGTCCAGAGTTGTAATAGCTAGCCTAGACCTGTGACAGACCGCGCACAACTTCAACGCTGTCAGAGAAGATAGCCCCTGCTAAAGCGCCACTCTCGTGAGGTGGTCGTAGTTCGTACAAATTCCGATGCAATCAAGCTCAAAGCAGCCCTGCTCAGCCGGCCCCAACTTACGAATCATTGTTGCGGTAAAACGCTGGGAGCATCACACAGCGTCCGGAGGGTACGATTCACTGGCACGGGCCCTCAATGCTGAGATCGTACATCGCCCCACAAACAGGAGCATTCTTCGTCGCATCGCTGGTTTCGTGTGGCGGAACACGTCACATCCAAAACCATATTTGCTCGACTATCGGTACGAAGACTGGCTTGCCGAAATACATGTGCTATGGCGTAGTTGGTATCGTTCGCCTGACGTCGTTCACGTGCTCTACGGTGATGAGCAACTAGATCTATTGCTGCGTCGACGACGGCTATTGCCGTGCCCGCTGATTGCGACGTTTCATCTTCCGCCGTATCGAGTTCGAGAGCGCTTTGAGAAAATCCAGAAGCATCTGCTCTCCGGAATTGATCTGGCAGTGGTTGTGGGGATGAATCAAGTCCCCGACTTTGCGAGGTGGCTCGGTCCGGACCGCGTGATATACGTCCCTCACGGAATCGATACTGATCGGTTTCGTCCCGGCGAGCGCCTGCTATCTCAAGAAACGGTGCGCCTTCTCACAGTTGGCCATCACATGCGGGACTGGGAGTCCCTCGATGCGATTATTGCGCGTTGTTCGGCCAGGAATATGCCAGTACGATTCGATGTCGTCTCCTCAGAGCATCGGCTTATACAGTCGGCCAATCTCCCTGGCGTTCGCTTTTACAACCAAATTCCGGAGGAGCAGTTGATCCAGTTATACCGTGGAGCGGATGCTTTACTGCTACCGCTCCACGAGGCTACAGCCAATAATTCAGTGCTGGAAGCGCTCGCTTGCGGAACCCCGGTTATCTCGACTTCTGTCGGTGGTATTCCGGATTATGTTGATACTAGTTGCGGCTGGCTATTTGAAAAAAGTGAGATAGATCGCGTCGTCAACCTCATTGGCGAGATCTGCTGCTGTCGAGAAATGGTACGGTCCCGACGATCGGCAGCGCGTAATAAGGCGCTGACCTTCAGCTGGAAACGCATCGCAGCCAAGATGAATGCAGTTTACGATGCCGCGGTGGCTCATCGTTATTCAGTAGCCGACAAGCCAGAATGCGCATAGCGTCCTTAGCAGTGGTCGGCAACATGATATGCCAGATGACTTTCTGTTATGTCCTGAATGTATGCAGGCTCAGAAATATAGGTCACTAGCGTCGCTATCGATTCTGCTTTTAGCTGTTAAGAAGGGAAACTGAAGCAAATGGTAATTACCAGCACCCCGCTTCGCATTTCGTTTTTCGGCGGTGGTACCGATTATCCTGCCTGGTACAGAGAGTACGGCGGGTCGGTATTGTCGACCACGATCAACAAATCGTGCTATATCACTTGCCGGCGGCTACCACCCTTCTTTGAGTATCATAGCCGCATCTCCTACTCAAAGATCGAGAATGTCCGCCGGAACGATGAGATTGAGCATCCATCGGTGCATGGCTGTCTCCAATTCCTGGGCGTCGAAGAAGGTGTCGAGATTCACCATGTGGCTGACTTGCCTGCTCGAACCGGCTTGGGTACGAGTTCAGCTTTTACAGTGGGGCTTCTCTTGGGTCTTTACGCGCTCCAAGACCGGATGCGCGACAAGCATTCCCTCGCGAAGGAAGCGATATACGTTGAACAGGAATTACTGCAGGAGGCTGTTGGTGCGCAGGATCAAGTTAGTGCCGCCTACGGGGGCTTCAATCGTATCAACTTCCACACCGACGGCTCGATCGAGGCCAAGCGGGTGCTAACCTCGCCAAGTAGATTGGCGGAACTCGAGCAGCACTTGGCCCTCTACTTTACTGGTTTCGCCCGGACTGCTTCTGAGATCGCTACGGAACAAGTGAGGGTAACGCCTCACAAGAAGAAGGAACTAGAGACGATGCTTGAATTGGTAAACGAAGGCGAAGCCGTTATCACGAATCCGGATCGCTCCCTGACTGACTTCGGTCGTTTGCTGCACGAAGGATGGCAAATCAAGCGAGCACTAACGCAAAAGATTTCCAATGCTAAGATCGATGAGATCTACGAAGCTGGGCTCAGCGCTGGGGCCCTGGGTGGCAAACTGCTGGGCGCCGGAGGTGGCGGCTTCATGCTCTTTTTCGTGCCGCCGGAGCGGCGACAGGCCTTGAGAAAGCGGCTGAATAAGCTCTTGTGCGTTCCGTTCTCCTTTTCAAATAGAGGCAGTCACGTCGTGGTCTATGAGCCGGACGAGGTCTATGACCAGTCGCTTGTGAGGGAGCGAGACGCGGTGTATGTCTAGCACCCCGGATGCGATAGTGCTGTGTGGCGGCGCCGGGCTTCGGCTGCGTAGCATTATTGGCAATGCTCCCCGATCGGCGATGTCTACAATCTCGGTGGCGACCAGATTTACTCAGTTCAGCAGATAATTGAGACTATTCAAGCCCGCGTGAAGATCTCCTTCACCGTGAAGCAGGATCCGTCGCTGGTGCGCGGTTGTGATGAACCAGTCATCGCCGGCGATATTACCAAGTTTCAGGAGCTGCAGCGGATGGACCACAGAAATAGATCTGGGCGAGACTTTGCGGGACATGCTCGATTGGTGGCGGGGCCAACTGGCCTCTCTGCATCAACTGTCGGGCAGATTGCACTCGACAGTCGGCGTCCAGAGTAAAGCCCTTGATAGATACAGCGAAATCATTTTGGGTCCGGACTAATTCATGCGTGACGCGCTAACGAACGAGGGTGTGATGACCAGCAGCATTCTTCGCAACAACATTGAGCGCAGCCTGGAAATCCACAACCGCCTTATTGCGGAATATCTGCCATCGCTCGCGGCGGCTGCTGATGCTCTCATTTCAGCTTACCGCACCGGGCCACAAGGCGCTGTTTGTTGGGAACGGTGGCAGCGCCGCGGACGCGCAGCATTTGGCCGCCGAGTTCGTTGGACGTTACTTACGTGAGAGGGATCCAATGCCGGCGTTGGCGCTCAATGCGAATAGCTCTGCCGTCACGGCTATCGGAAACGACTATGGATACGAGAGGTCTTCGCACGCCAGCTCTAGGCTTTCGCTACTCCAGGCAACGTGGCGGTCGCCATTAGCACCTCGGGGAACTCGCCGAACCTTGTTCAGGCTGTCATACGCGCGCGCGAACTAGGGCTATTTACCATAGCGTTGACCGGCGCCGCAGGAGGTCGGCTGCGCGGCCTTGTCGATGTGCTGATCGCGGTCCCGTCGCAGGACACTCCCCGAATTCAGGAGTGCCACATCCTGTCCGGTCACGCGCTCTGCGATGCGGTCGAGCAGGCGCTTGCAACCGAACAATTCGATTCACTGCCTGTGCAGTGGTCCAAGAATAGTCCTGTTTTTCATGATTTTTCAGGAAACCAAACTGCAAGGAGTTTTCGAAATTCATCTCGAGCCCAAATCGGACGAGCGGGGATTTTTTGCGCGCGCTTGGTGTCAAGAAGAATTTGAAAGCAAAGGGCTGAATCCTCGGCTTGTGCAATGCAGCATTTCTTTCAACTCCCGAAAGGGCACGCTTCGAGGCATGCATTATCAGGCGCCGCCTTATGCGGAGACCAAGGTTGTACGCTGCACTAAAGGGGCGATCTACGACGTCGTGGTTGATTTACGCGTCGACTCGGCGACATACAAGAACTGGATTGCGGTGCTTCTGACGGCTACAAACCGCAATATGGTCTACGTGCCTGAGGGGTGCGGGCACGGCTTTCTAACCTTGGAAGACGGGAGTGAGATTTTCTATCAAATGTCGGAATTCTACAACGCGGAATCGGCTCGGGGAGTGCGGTGGGATGATCCGGCATTTCAGATTGCTTGGCCCGAAAAAGTGGAAGTGATCTCCGAACGGGACCAAGGCTACCCGAACTTTGAATAGAGCGATGAGCCTGCTAAAGGAACTCGACGAGAGGGATGTGGCAAACACGGGCGAGGAATTGCACCGCTTCGCTACGGACCTTTACCCGATCTGCCGAAGCATCACCGGCGACGGGATCCGCAGGACTTTGGCCTTGATTGGGAGTCGTGTTCCGCTGCAGACCGTTGAGGTGTCCACGGGGACGCCGGTCTTCGACTGGACCGTGCCTAAAGAGTGGAATATTCGAGATGCCTATATCGCTGATTCCGGCGGAAAGCGGCTTGTGGACTTTCAGCAATGCAACCTGCACGTCATGAATTACAGCGCCCCCGTGCACGCGACCATGCCGCTGAGCGATCTCAGGCCGCATCTGTTCACGATTCCAAAGCATCCTGACTGGATACCTTACCGAACGTCGTACTACAAGGAAGACTGGGGATTTTGCCTTTCCCATAACCAGATGCTGGCGCTTGACAACGGCGACTACGAGGTATGCATCGACTCTACTCTCCAAGATGGCTACTTGACCTATGGAGAGTGCTGTTTGGCGGGGCGCTCTTCGGACGAGGTTCTGATTTCGTGTCATTCCTGTCATCCATCCTTGGCAAATGACAATCTCTCTGGGCTAACCGTGGCAACGCTTCTGGCGCAGCTTCTGTCCGAACGTGATCTGCGTTATTCATACAGGTTCTTGTTTATTCCGGGAACGATCGGAGCCATAACCTGGCTGGCACGAAATCGCGAGGCCGTTGGACGCATCCGCCATGGCCTGGTGCTAACGTGCATCGGAGACACTGGTGGATTCCATTACAAGAAGAGTCGCCGGGGAGATGCCGAGATTGACCGCGCTGCGGCGCACATTCTCATCCACTGCAGTAAGTCGCCACAGATTCTGGAGTTCTCTCCATACGGCTATGACGAGCGGCAGTACTGCTCCCCGGGTTTCAACCTCCCTGTAGGATGCCTGATGCGCAGCGTTTGGGGAAGCTTTCCCGAGTATCACACTTCGGCCGACAACCTTGAATTTATCCGACCAGTTCAACTGGCCGAGTCGCTCCGTGTGTGCGCCGCCATCCTGGACGTGCTTGAAGACAATCGTCGGTATTGCAATCTGAGCCCTTACTGTGAACCTGAACTGGGACGCAGAAACCTCTACCGCTCAACCGGTGGCAATGAGATCGGAATGGAGACTCATGCACGCCTCTGGGTGCTCAATCTTTCCGATGGAGAGCACTCTCTGCTGGACATTGCGGAGCGTTCCGGTGTCCCATTTTCGGCCATCAGCGAGGCTGCGAAGTTACTTTGCCAGAACGGGCTGCTGTCGATCGTCCCGGACGATAGCACAGGCGGAACGACCCCGAGCCAAGCTTGGCACGAAGGCACCTTGCAACGCTCATGACCGTGATTTTCTCATCAGAATCATAGGGTCAAATCTGTTTCGAACAGGAGATCTATGAGAATACTCTTGACAGGCCATAAAGGCTATATAGGCGCCGTGGCGGGGCCGATGTTGTGTGCCGCAGGTCATGATGTCGTGGGGCTTGACGCTGACCTGTTTGCAGGTTGTGAGTTCGGGGAAGCGGCCCCGGAGATCCCAGAGGTCCGCAGAGACATCCGTGACCTGACCAAAGCGGATCTCGAGGGCTTCGACGCGGTAGTGCATCTGGCCGCGCTGTCGAATGATCCGTTGGGCAATCTTGATGCAACCTTGACCTATGACGTCAACCACCTAGCCTCCGTCCGCCTGGCCGAATTGGCCAAGGCAGCGGGGGTGAAGCGATTTGTTTTCTCCTCGTCATGCAGCATATACGGTGCAGCAGGGGATGCGTTCCACGACGAAACTGCTTCTCTCAACCCGGTGACACCGTACGGTGAGTCCAAGGTATTGGTCGAGCGTGACATCGCACCGCTGGCGGATGAGCATTTCAGCCCGACTTACTTGCGAAATGCGACCGCGTATGGTGCGTCCCCACGCTTGCGGCTAGACATAGTCCTGAATGACTTGGTGGCGTCAGCGTACACCAGCGGCCGAGTGTACATAAAGAGCGATGGCACGCCGTGGCGCCCAATCGTACATATTCGTGACATTATTGCCGCGATCCTTGCCACGTTGGCAGCGCCGCAGGAGGCCATCCATAATGAGACCTTTAATGTTGGCCGGACAGCCGAGAATTACCGCATCAGTGAATTGGCTGCCATCGTGGCCGAGATCGTTCCCGGTTCACATGTCGAATACGCACCCGATGGTGGCCCGGACAAACGCTGCTACCGCATCAACTGCGATAAAATCCGCCGCCTACTCCCAGGTTTTCGTCCGCAATGGGCCGCCCGCCAAGGCGCGCAGGAGCTCTACGACGCCTATCGTACGGTCGGGCTCAGCCGCGAGCAGGTCGATTGTGGCCGCTATGTCCGCATAAGCCACATCCAGCGCCTTCTGAACGCCGGGCAGTTGGATGCTTGCCTGCGTTGGAGCCGCCAGGCCGCCGAGGCGGTGGTGGTTGCGTGAATTGATCGAGATGCCTCTGCCGAAATAGGAAAAAGAAAAACATGGCAACGATGACGCTTTCTACGGATACTCAACAACAACAACAAGCCGCAACCAAGCGGTGCCGCTTCTGCGGGGCTGGCTTGCAAAGAACATTTGTCGATCTGGGATTGTCTCCGCTGTGCGAGACGTACCCTTCGGTCACCGACTTCAATCGCGGCGAGGTTTACTACCCCCTCCACGTCTATGTCTGCGAGAACTGTTTCCTAGTACAGCTGGAACAATACGAAAGCGCAGAGAATATCTTTGGTGACTACGCTTACTTTTCTTCCTACTCGGACTCGTGGCTTAAGCACTGCGAGGATTACTGCCACAAGATGGCGAAGCGATTCCGCCTGAATGAGAGAAGTTTCGTGGTCGAAGTGGCTAGTAATGATGGCTATCTTCTTCAGTATTTCGCGCGACAACAGGTGCCAATGCTAGGAATAGAGCCCGCAGCGAATGTAGCCAACGTGGCGGTCGAAAAAGGCGTTCCCACTCTGGTGCGGTTCTTCGGTTCCGAGCTGGCAAAAGAGCTGGCAGCGGAAGGCCGTTGCGCTGACCTAGTACTCGGAAACAACGTATTGGCGCAGGTTCCTGACTTGAATGACTTCGTCGAGGGATTGAAGGTCCTGCTGAAGCCCGACGGTGTCCTGACGCTGGAGTTTCCACACCTGCTGAAACTGATCGAACTCAACGAGTTTGACACGATTTATCACGAGCATTTCTCTTATTTCTCGATACTCACGACCGTGCGCATCATGGAGGCCCACGGCCTGAAGGTGTTCGATGTCGAAGAATTAAAGTCGCACGGTGGATCGCTTCGGGTGTACGCGTGCCGAGCGGAGAGCCGCACACACGCAGTCCTGCCGAGCGTTGAGCATTTGATCGCGGAGGAGAAAAGGGCTGGGCTGGATTCGCCTGAAGGATACAAAGGTTTTGCGGGGCAGGTAGAAGAGACAAAATTCGCGCTGGTGGAGTTTTTGTTGACGGCTGCGCGGCAAGGCAAGTCGGTGGCAGGGTATGGAGCTCCTGGCAAGAGCGCGACACTATTGCACTACTGCGGGATCGGTAAAGATTTGATCGAATACACTGTGGACCGGAGCCCGTACAAGCAAGGGCGATTCCTACCAGGCAATCATATCCCGATTTTTCACCCGGATCGGATCCGCGAGACCAAGCCAGACTACATCGTTATTTTGCCCTGGAACCTCAAAGAAGAAATCAAGCAGCAGTTGCAGTTCATTCGAGAGTGGGGCGGCCGCTTTGTCGTGCCGATTCCGAAGGTAACAGTCGATTAAAAGCGGAGGTAAGCCATGAAAGTAGTTCTCTTTTGCGGGGGAGCCGGAATGCGGCTGCGAGGGTACGCCGATGACGTCCCCAAACCTATGGTGCAGATCGGGACTCGGCCGCTTCTGTGGCATTTGATGAAGTACTACGCCCATTTCGGTCACAAGGATTTCATACTTTGCCTGGGATATAAGGGCAACATTATCAAGGATTACTTCCTCCGCTACGATGAATCTGTTTCGAACGACTTCGTGTGGTCACAAGGTGGGAAGAACATCCAGTTTCTGAATCGCGATATCGACGATTGGACAATCACCTTTGTGGAGACAGGCACTACTGCTAACATCGGTCAACGTTTGAAGGCTATAGAGTCGCACGTGCAGGACGAAGAAATGTTTCTCGCGAACTACGGCGATGGATTGAGTGATCTTCCGTTACCCACCCTGCTGCAAACATTCCGCCGGAGTAGAGCCGTTGCTTCGTTGCTGCTGGTGCAGCCGACGGCGAGTTTTGATATCGTCCGCGCCGGATCAGAGGGTATCGTTCACGGGATTAGCCCTTTGAGCCAGACTGACATTTGGATCAACGGTGGCTTCTTCGTGATGCGCAATGAGGTATTCAGCCATATTCGGCCCGGCGAGGAACTGGTGCGCGAGCCGTTTCAACGGTTGATCGAGAAGCAGGCGTTGCTGGCCTATAAGTACACGGGTTTTTGGCAGTGCATGGACACCTTTAAGGACAAACAACACCTAGAGGAGCTCAACCAAGACGCAGCGCCCTGGAAGGTCTGGAATCACGGAGCCAATGAAGAATCCAATCAATTGGAAGTGGTATCGGCCGCCGTATGATCCAGCTGAACCTGACACGGACGAAGGGAGCGCTGCAAATCCTATGCCTGGGCTGTCATTCGGACGACATCGAAATTGGCTGTGGTGGCGCCATTCTCCGGTTGGCCGAGCAATACCCCGACTGCGACTTTCACTGGGTGGTGTTTAGCGCCCTCGGGGCCCGGGAGGCTGAAGCGAAACGCGCCGCCGAATTGTTCGTTGGTCTCGCGCGGCTGAAGGGTCCTTTACTGAAAAGCTTCCCCGACGGTTTCATGCCGTTTGTGGGTGCCGAAGTGAAGTCGGTATTTGAAGAGCTGAAGCAGAAGATTTTTCCGGACCTCATCTTCACTCCCAACCGAAGAGACGCTCATCAAGACCATCGCCTTATCGCGGAACTAACTTGGAACACGTTTCGGGATCATTTGATTCTGGAGTATGAGATTCCCAAGTATGACGGTGACCTAGGGCAACCCTCTGTGTTCGTGCCGCTCGAAATGGAGCTTTGCCAGAAAAAAATTCGCTACATCATGGGCGCCTTCCAGTCACAGCTCCATAAGCGCTGGTTCCAGCCGGAGACATTTCTTTCTCTAATGCGTCTGCGGGGAATGGAATGCAACTCCGCCAGTGGCCACGCCGAGGCGTTCTATTGCCGCAAACTGGTGATGTAAGTTGAGGCTGAAGGCGGTTGGTATTTCCCTTGTACCGTGAGAACTTGATGAAGGACCTGAAAGAGAAGACGATTCGTGGTGGTTTAGCGAGGCTCTGCGCTCAAGCGGCCAATTTTTTCCTTCGCCTTGGTTCCCTTATCGTATTGGCCCGGTTGCTAGGACCGAAAGACTTCGGGTTAGTCGGTATGGTCACAGCATTCACCGGAGTTTTGATGCTCTTCCGAGATTTCGGTCTTTCCGCCGCCGCAATTCAGCGCACGACTGTTACAGAAGAGCAAATTTCAACATTATTCTGGATCAATATAGTCGTCGGAATGCTGCTTGGGCTTCTGGCAGTAGCAGGCGCGCCGGCTATCGCTGCCTTTTACAACGAACCTAGACTCGTTGGAGTAACTGCTGTCTTGGCACTTGGATTCGTTTTCAATGCGGCAGGGGCGCAACACTCGGTACTTCTGCAGCGTCAAATGCGTTTCACTGCATTGGCAATCGTTAACACCGTGGCTTTAATTGTTGGTACGGCCATCGCTATCGGCGGCGCGAAGGCTGGCTACGGATATTGGGCTCTTGTAGCGATGACGGTAACCACTCCACTCGTCAGCACCGTCGGCTTCTGGCTGACTACGGCTTGGATTCCGGGGAGACCACATAGGCGGGCTGGCATCCGTTCTATGATGCGCTTCGGCGGCACAGTCACTCTGAATGGTCTCATCGCATACGTCGCCAGCAACTTTGACAAAATCTTGTTAGGTCGGTACTGGGGTGTCGATGCGTTGGGTATCTATGGAAGGGCCTACCAGCTCATTAATATTCCAACCGACAACCTTAATTCGGCAGCCGGAGAGGTAGCGTATTCGGCGCTGTCGCGACTCCAGGACGATCCCGCTCGACTCAAAAACTACTTCCTGAAGGGCTATTCTGTGATCCTGGCATTGACCTTCCCTATCACGGTTGCCTGCGCTCTTTTTGCGGATGATATGATTCTCGTCCTCCTAGGGCCGAAGTGGGCCGCTGCAGCCCCAATTTTTCGCTTCCTGGCGCCGACGATCTTGGTGTTTGCGATAATCAATCCTTTATTTTGGCTGCTCTCTTCGTTGGGACTGGTCGGACGAAGTTTGAAGATGGCTCTGGTAATCGCGCCCGTCATGATTGTCAGCTACGTCATGGCATTGCCTTATGGACCCCGAGGTGTCGCGCTCGCGTACTCGACGGTAATGATGATTTGCGTCATTCCGGTCATTGCTTGGTCTGTGTATGGCACGGTGATTTCCTCCCGCGATATTTTGCTAACCGTGAGCCGGCCGCTGGCTTCAAGCATTCTGGCCGGGGGGCTTGCCTTAGGGATGCGGTTAGTCTACTGCCACTTGTTGTCTGCTTTGCCCCGGCTCGTGTTAGAGAGCGCCCTTCTTCTAGTTACGTTTGTTGGGATCCTCTTGTTCGTCACAGGGCAGAAAGAACTCTACCTGGATCTCCTCCGTGGATTAAAGGGGCCCTCATCTGCCAAAAAAGAGAGCTTGCCTCAGCGTAGAAATCAACAGCGAAAATCGTGTCATTGCTAACGAGAAGCAGCGTGTCACGGCCATGAATCTTCAAGATCGTCCTTATGCCGATGGCGAGATAATATGAAAATCGGTCTTCTAGACCACATGGGGTACGGTAACCTGGGTGACGCCGCTACTCAAGAGGCGCTAATTGCGAACATTAAGAGGCGGCTGCCGGAAGCCAATATTGTCGGATTCTCGTTGAACCCCGATGACACCAGAAAGCGGCATAACATTCTCTGCTATTCAATCACCCATTGGCATCCAGGGCTCAACAAAGCCGGTCAGACACGCCTGGATGGCAGGAACTCCCGGGTACGACTCAAGTCGATTCTAAAGAAGATCCCTATTTTTTCCGCAATGGCTTTGCGGGGGCGGAATCTGGTCCGGGAACTGGTGCATCTAGGGCGGTCGTTCAAAGTCCTAAGATCCCTGGACTGTCTGATCATCGCGGGCGGTGGCCAGTTGTGCGAACTATGGCGCGGTCCTTGGTCACACCCGTACAACGTCTTTAAGTTTGCCCTGCTTACAAAGCTCGCAAAGAAAAAACTCGTATTTCTCAACGTAGGTGCCGGCCCTCTAGAAAGTACTCTAAGCAGAATGTTCGTGAGGTGCTCGGTGTGTCTGGCTGACTACGCATCGTTCCGCGATTCCGAATCGCAGGCATTAATCCGTCAACTGGGTGTGAAGCATCAAACCTATGTTTTTCCGGATTCTGCTTACGCCCTTAACATTTCAGATTACGAAACCGGTAATGCTGTGGGAGCTTCTCGACCACTGGTTGGGCTCAATCCCATCGGATTTTGTGACCCTCGCATTTGGCCCGAAAAAGACGCCCATGCCTATTCCTGCTATCTCGACAACTTGGCTGCGTTTTCCTTATGGCTTTTGAAGCTCAACTACCGACTAAGGATATTCTCTGCTGAGGCGAGCGTTGATGTTTACGCCCTCGAGGACCTCAAGAGACGGCTAATAAATGGTCTGTCGCCCGCCGACATTAACGAGCTGTGCGCGCCGCCGAGTGAGAATGTGGAGGACCTGTTATCCGACATGTCGGGGTTTGATTTTGTTGTTACTTCGAAGTTTCATGGTGTAGTGTTTTCTCACCTTCTGGCAAAACCGGTGATCGCCCTTAGTTATCACAAGAAGATAGATGATCTGATGCGGACGGTAGGACACAGTCAATATTGCCTGAATATAGAAAGCTTTGATGATGGATGCTTGGCGGCGACGTTTACGACATTGGTCAAAGACGCCCAAGAGCTCAAAGCAAAGTTTCGACGAACGGCGGGCTCCTACTCCGCCGAGTTGAAGGCGCAGTTTGACGAGCTTTTCGTGCTGAAGAATCTACAACGCTACTCCCCTCAGTTAGGAAGAGAGCCGTCCTCGGTGGTTCGGCCTGGTGAACACGAGGTCGCTGCTCTGACAGGACAGCGGAAATGAAGACTCCATCACAGCCTTTAGTAAGCATTGTGACCCCGGTACACAACGAGGCGGAGTATCTCTCGGAGTGTATCGAGAGCATACTTGCTCAGACCTATCAGAATTGGGACTTCACCATCGTCGATAACTGCAGCACGGATGGGTCCTTGGAAGTCGCCCGTCGATATGCGGCAAAAGACCGGCGGATCCGAGTTCATCAGAATCAACAGTTTCTGCGGGTTATTCCGAATCACAACGTCGCATTGCGGCAAATTGCGCCTGAGAGCAAGTACTGCAAGGTGGTGTTTGGGGATGATTGGATCTTTCCCAATTGTTTGCAAGAAATGGTTGCGGTTGCCGAAGCGCGCCCCTCGGTGGGAATCGTTGGCGCCTATGCGCTCGAAGGGCAGCGAGTTGCTTGGACAGGGTTACCATATCCGAGCCCTCTGGTTTGCGGTCGAGAGATCTGTCGGCGCCATCTTCTCGAAGGGCTTTATGTGTTTGGATCAGCAAATGCGGTTCTTTATCGGTCCGATCTGGTGAGGAGCCGCGACCCCTTCTACAACGAGGCCAACATTCATGCGGACACTGAAGTGTGTTTTGCGCTTCTCAAGACGTCTGACTTTGGTTTTGTACATCAGATCCTTACTTTTACCAGAGTGCGGCCGGGCTCGTTGAGTACAACTTCCGCAGATCTCCAAACCTCTTGCGCAAGCATCTTACAGCTTCTGGTCATGCACGCTCCGGATTATCTCACTCATGACGAGAGCAGAGCCTGCCTCGCGCGGCATCTGTCCGCATACTACAGATTCTTAGGCAAGAGCCTGCTGCTAGGCCGCGAGAAACAGTTCTGGGATTACCACAAGGAAGAAATGGCCAAAGCGGGTATGCGTTTCAGCCGGGCTCGTGTGACCAAAGGCGCGCTGAGAACTTTAGGCAATGCTGCACTGAATCCCCAAAAAACCGTGGAAAGGCTGCTACAACAGATGCGCAGCCGGGGATCGGTGGCTAGCAAACAGGATTCTGGCGGAAAACCGGGCGCTGTTAACGCAAAGGCGTCGCAACAGGATAAGAAATCACCCTATCAGCCGCGAGTGCAGGGAGTCGATCCAGGACGACCGGAACCCGGGTCCGCTGCATGATTCAGCCTCAATCCATTTCCGTGGCATCCGAAACGCGAGGAGCGAGCGATAAGCCGTTGGCCGTACGTAAGCCTCAATATATGGCGCTGGATGGCCTTTTTGGCCACCTACACTTCTGGAGATAAAGACCATGTCATTCGTATATTCGCTTCCTACTTCAGTCTCATTTACAGGAAAAGGCCTCTTGGGATATACATTCGGACCGCTGAATCATAAGGATCTTGAGATCTATTATGTAGAAGTAGAAAAGGGACACGATATGTTCATGGTAAGCAAGAAGATCGCTCGTATCTATTATATTCTATCCGGCAGTGGTCGCTTCACCATCGGCGATCGTAGATACGACGTCAGCCCTGGTTTGGTCGTGGAGGTCCCGCCAAAGATAGAGTACTGCTATTCAGGGAAGATGACGCTCTTAGTATTTTCGCAACCGCGCTGGTTTAGCGGCAATGATACTTTTACCAAATGGAACCCAGATGTAGTTGGACGGGATTCACCGTGCGTAGTAGACGGCGGCTCCTGGCTGACGCGATTAGTTAGATTGAGCATTTGTGGGAAATCGCCGGTCCGTGCCTATTTACGTCTTAATCAGAGATTGTGGGACAACTTTCCTTCGTACATCACCGCTCTTGGTCCAATACATTTATATGGTAACTTCTTGCATGAACTGGCGCGTTTACAAGGTGGTAGGGCACAAGCGTTTAGCACACGCTTTTTTCGAAATCGGCCCGAGCTAGAATTGATCCGCCGTCTGCTGCAAGGGAAGACAAAGGGCGATACATTAAGAGTAGCGGTACTGGGCTGCAGCACTGGCGCTGAGGCATACTCGGTGGCATGGAGAATACGTTCTGCGCGGGCCGATTTGAAGGTTGTCTTGAATGCGGTAGATATTTCCAAGCAGGCCGTGGAGGTGGCGAAATGCGGCGTGTACTCGCTAGCGACTTCACAATTGACAAGGACACAGATTTGTGAAGGCATGAGTGCGGTTGAAATGGAGGAGCTGTTCGACAGGGATGGGGAAGTGCTGACAGTTAAGTCGTGGATCAGGGAGGGAATCAGCTGGCACGTCGGCGATGCTGGTGAACCGGAGGTAGTTAATGCCCTCGGGCCCCACGATATGGTTGTAGCGAACAATTTCCTTTGTCACATGGATGCCTCGGAGGCGGAGAGATGTTTGCGCAACATTGCTCGCTTGGTTAGCCCGGACGGATATCTTTTTGTTTCTGGAATCGACTTGGATGTCCGAACGAAGGTTGCATGTGAATTAGGATGGAGGCCACTGCAAGAATTACTCGACGAGATTCACGAGGGAGATCCTTACTTGCGAAGATACTGGCCAAGTCAATATGGTGGCTTGGAACCCCTGGACAAGAGAAGACAGGATTGGAGAACCCGATACGCGGCAGTTTTTCAGCTAGACTCTATGACGGCCGGGCTGCCAACGCGGCACGAAAATGAACTTGGTGACGGACAGCGGCAGTCGGAGCAGGTCCTGGCCTTCTCTGAAGGCTACGATCGCGCGCAGGAATGAGTGCAGGTCAGCTGCGAGCACCTATCCCCTACCCGATGTGGCCGATAGAGTTCAGAATGGAGTCCACCGATAATTACCATCGGGCTTGCCCCTGGGCGACTTACTCTTACTGCTGCGAGAACCCGGGTCAAGCGAATTTCATCGAACTTTCTGCCGGATGCGCAGTGTGAGCAGCAACCCGGCGCGTCCAATATGGCCCACAACGAAATTGGTTGAAGCGATGGAGTTAGCGGATCGAATTGCGGGGAGCCGAGTGCTGGTGACAGGTGGCAGTGGCTTTATCGGTGCGCATCTTTGCAACCGACTCTTAACTTGCCACGCCAGGGTGCATGTGGTTTCGCGAGAGCGGCACCGCTCGCACAGCGAGCATCTTCGATGGTGGCAGGCCGATCTCAGGGACATCTCCATAACACGCCAGGTGTTTGACGCCGTGAAGCCCCAGATCGTTTTTCATCTTGCCAGTTATGTTGTAGGGGCTCGCGAGCTGGAGGTAGTCTTGCCAACCTTCTACGACAATCTTGCGAGCACGGTTCATCTGTTAACTGCGGCAACCACGGCAGGATGTCGCCGCATTGTATTGGCAAGTTCCTCGGAGGAACCGCAGAATCTCAACGACACCACGTTTGCTTGCTCCCCTTATGTTGCGGCCAAATGGGCGAGCAGCATTTACGGACGCATGTTTTACCAGTTGTTTCAGACTCCGGTTGTAATGCCTCGCATCTTTATGACTTATGGCCCCAACCAGAAAGACCTGCAGAAATTGGTGCCGTTTGTGGTGCGCCATCTACTGCGCGGTGAGTCTCCGAGGCTCAGCAGCGGCCGGCGGCGGGCGGACTGGATCTATATTGACGATGTTGTCGAGGGGTTGCTGAGAGCAGCAGTAATTCCCGGAATTGAGGGCTGCGTGTTCGATCTTGGGTCGGGCTCACTTGTATCCGTTCGTGGAATCGTAGACCAGATTGTGGAGATCATGGGCACCTCTGTCGAACCGGCGTTTGGTGCGCTGCCAGATCGCCCGTTTGAGCAGGAACGGCCAGCTGACACGACTTTCTTGTCTAACAAGCTGGGATACCAGCCCAGAATGTCCCTCAAACACGGCCTCGAGACAACGATAGGTTGGTACCGCCAGCAACTCAGTTCGGCTATGGACTAGGCACGTCGGCACGTGCTAGATTTTCATGACTGGAAGCGCGGCCGTTGTGCCAGCCAGGTGCGCACCTTGGATGCTTGTGGGTAGCGTAGTTGTCCACTACCAATTGGAGGTCGAGTGCGGCCGAAACGCAAGCGTCCAGACGACGCAGGAAGGAGAGGAACTCCTGATGGCGATGGCGAGGCTGGCACGCGGTAAACACGCCCCAGTCACATTGCCGAGGGCTGCGAATAGGGTGATGCCATGGACATAGTCATGGGTGATCCCTTCGACATAGCCCAAACCATAGGCAACACGGGTTGAGTGCGGTTCAGAGCCTGAATCTGGCTCTTCTCTCATCAACACACAGCACCAGGGCATGATCGGCGGGTTGAGGTACAGGCCGACGATGTCCCCGCACCTTCTCGATGAAAAAAGGATCGGTGGAAAGTTTAAAGCTACGACGCGATGGGGTTGTATCGCGAACGTCTGAAACACGCGGTGCACCGTCGATTTCGAGATGCCACTGTCTTCTGCAGCCTTGCGAATACTCCAATGCGTGGCCCCGGCGGGCTTGCGCGACGGAGTCCGTTTCAACAAGGTGGCAATCTGTTCGTCCCCAATGCTCCGTGGCCGCCAGGCCGCAAGTCATCATAGACTCCGGCCACCCGGTGTCCGATAACGCTGACGCCACTTGCCGACCGTGGCCTTGCTCCGGCCCAGGTGCTCAGCAATTTCGCTATTGCTCTGGCCCGCAGCGGACCACAGCACCAGCTTGGCACGGCAGACAAGGGCATGCGGCAGCGTCCAAGAGCTCGCCAGGCTTTGGAGTTGGGTGTGTTCGTCGGCGGTCAGTTTCAGGCTCGGTTTAGGGCGTCCGGTCAGCATAGTGCAGCTTGCTGTCAGCTCGGCAATATTGCAAGTAATTTATGGGACACCCCACTATACCATAACAACTGCCAAGCTATGTGGGTTCTTCAACTTCACCCATGCTTCGCATGAACGGAGAGGAATATGTGTAGGTCGCGCAGGAGCTTTCTGCACTCAATTGTGGGCGGGGCTGCCACAGGTATCGCGCTGCAGTGGCCATTGGCAGGACTCTCGAGAACCGGCAGCTTCGAGCCGCCTCAACTCGACGGCCAGAACCCGTTGATCCGGTTGAATAGAAACGAGAATGCGTACGGGCCATCGCCGAAAGTGGCAGACGTCATACGATCTTCTGTCGGGAGCGCCAACCGGTATCCGTACGTGGAACGGGCAGCACTTACAGAGCAAATTGCTCATTTCCACCACGTGAAACCGGAGCAGGTGCTGCTCGGCTGTGGTTCTACCGAGATTCTCCGCATAGTGGCGTTTGCGTTCCTGGGGAGCGGTAAGCAACTGATCCAGGCTTCGCCCACCTTCCAAGGCATGGAACACTATGCACGCGCCGCAGGTTCTGAAGTTTTATTAGTGCCTTTGACGCGCACATATGCTCATGATGTGGACGGCATGTTGGCGCGTGCTACTGCTTCGACAACTGTAGCTTACATCTGCAACCCTAACAATCCCACAGCATCCTTGACCCCACGTAAGGACGTGGAAAGCTTGATCAGCAAGCTTCCGGCGACCACATACATAGTCATCGATGAAGCCTATCACCAGTACGCTGGCCACTCAGGAATGTACGCGTCGTTCATCGACAGCCCGGTTGATGATGAGCGAGTCATCGTTGTTCGCACCTTTTCCAAAGTCTACGGTTTGGCTGGCTTGCGACTAGGATACGCGGTAGCTTTGCCGAAAGTCATTCACCACATGCTGAAGTTCGCCACCGAGGACAATGTAAATGCAGCGGTTGCGCAAGCGGCCGCGGCGGCGCTGGACGACACTAACGGAGTAAACGAGTCCGTTCAGCGCAACGCCAACGACCGTCAGATTTTTTTTAATTCGGCAATGGGCCGTACACTTAAGCCCATCAATTCGCATGCGAATTTTGTGATGATGAACACCTATCATCCGGCGGAACAGGTGATCCAGGATTTTCGCAAGAACAACATCGTGATCGGCCCTCATTTCCCTGCCATGGACACGTATATTCGTGTCTCCCTAGGTCGTCCTGAAGAAATGGTTGCATTCTGGCGGACATGGGACAGCCTGCCGTACACGAAAGGGCTGATGACACATTGAACCCGTTTCGTTTGGAAGTACCTATGATGTGCCTCTAAGATAAGCGAGAAATCAATCGTGCAAATGCAATTAAAGACTGCTATCAGACTAACGCCGCAGCGGAAACACGAGTTAGGCAACGTGCTTCAACTGGTTGGCGAAGCTGAGGCTATTGTTGCCAATCCCGGGCGTTCGCTGGATGAGTTTGGCCGTTTGCTGCACAACGGCTGGCAAATCAAGCGATCGCTAACGCAAAAGATCTCCAATTCTAGCATCGATGAGATTTACGAAGCCGGGCGTAGCGCGGGGGCCCTGGGAGGTAAATTGTTGGGCGCCGGTGGTGGTGGCTTCATGTTATTTTTCGTGCCGCCGGAGCGGCGTCAGGCTGTGAGACAGCGGCTGAAGAAGCTATTGTGCGTTCCCATCTCCTTCTCAAATAGAGGCAGTCATGTCGTGGTCTATGAGTCTGATGAAGTCTACGACAAGTCGCTCGTTAGTGAGCGAGATGCGGTCTATGCCTAATATGCTTGATGCGGTACTCTTGTGCGGCGGCGCTGGTCTTCGGTTGCGCAGTATTATTGGAGACACTCCCAAGGGGATGGCGAATATCGGCGGCCGCCCGTTTCTGGAACTGTTGATTCGGCAACTATATCGGCATGGTTTCGAACGTGCCATTCTGGCTATCGGCTACGGTGGGGACGCCATCCGTTCATACTTTGGCAATCAAGCATTCGGCCTGCAACTGGCATACTCCGAGGAGCCACGCCCACTTGGGACCGGGGGCGCATTGCGGAACGCCACAGACGCGGTGGGATCGGAAAGCGTCCTTATTATGAACGGAGATAGTTACACCGACGCCGACCTCGGTGAGCTTGTTGCTAACTACCACAAGGTAAGAACTGATGCCTCCATAGTTGTTGTACCTGCAGACAGCCGGGGAGACTGCGGATCGGTGCAGCTCGATGAAAATGGGAAGCTGGCAGCTTTTGCGGAGAAATACGGACCTTTTCACGCTCCATACGTCAATGCCGGTATCTACGTACTGTCAAGGGAGATACTATATGAAATACCCCCCAAGGTTGAGCTCTCGTTGGAACGAGAGCTTCTTCCGGAATGGCTACGGCGAGGCAAGTGCATTAAGGCGTTCATCAGCTCAGCCAAGTGTATAGACATTGGCACTCCAGAGCGATATTGGGAGGCGCAGGATATTCTTACAAAGGTCGAAGTAGATGCAAATGTTCCTCAAAGCGGGAGCCAATAATGAGAGTCATGATTACAGGTGCTGCGGGCTTCATCGGTGGATACTTAGCGAAGCTATGTCTGGAAATCGGCTGTTCGGTGGTGGGAGTTAGCACCAGCGAACCCGAGGATACTTGGGCTGATGGAGCCTTCGAACTCTGCGACATTCGCGACCAAGTGCGCCTGTTGCACCTTGTATCTACATTTCAACCTGACCGCATATTTCATCTGGCGGCTCAGAGTTACCCGACAGTATCGCTCGCACAGCCGCGAGAGACAATCGACATCAATGTGGGTGGGACCGTGAACCTATTCGAGTGCGTGCGCACCGCGGGGGTTCTGCCGGTTGTGGTTGTTGCATGCTCAAGCGCGGAATATGGGCTGGTGGCGAGTAGGGACCTGCCGGTGCGAGAGGATCATCCCCTTCGTCCCTTGCACCCTTACGGTGTCAGTAAGGTAGCACAGGACCTCCTCGCAGCGCAGTACTTTGCTAATTACTCAATCTCAACCGTGCGTATTCGCATCTTCAACACTACCGGGCCGGGCAAGATAGGCGATGTGTGCTCAGACCTGACGAGGAGGGCCGTGGAAATAGACCTCGGAATGCGCCCTCCGTCACTTTTGGTTGGCAACCTCACACGTCGGGCGATCATCGATGTACGAGATCTTGTACGTGGGCTCTGGCTATCGGCGGAATGTGGCGTGCCAGGGGATGTCTATAACCTTGGTGGCGACAGGATCTACTCGATTCAAGAAGTCATCGATACTATTCGATCTCAGGTGAAGACACCTTTCTCAGTAGAGCAGGATCCCGCCTTGGTGCGCGGCTGCGACGAACCGGTTATTGCTGGAGATATTACCAAGTTCCAGCGCTGCAGCGGCTGGACGATGGAGATAGGATTGGCGGAAACTTTGCGCGACATGCTCGATTGGTGGAGAAATCGGCTGGCCACTGCATCAATTTCTGATCAGTTTGCGCTGGATAGGCTCCCGTCGAAGTTGCCCGCTTGAAGAATTCCGCGAGCTTGTTTAACTCGGGATGCGTATTCCTACCTCCACCAGGTTGTCTTCAGGCCATTCTTGATCGAGAGCGTACCATGCGTGAATCGTTGATGAACAAGACCGCAATCACCAGCGACATTCTTCGCAAGAATATTGAGCGCAGTCTCGAGATCCACAATCGCCTCATCGTGGAGTGTTTACCGTCACTCACGGCGGCCGCCGATGCGCTCATTGCAGCGTACCGCACTGGCCACAAGGCGCTGTTTTTCGGTAACGGCGGCAGTGCCGCGGACGCCCAGCATTTGGCCGCTGAATTTGTCGGCCGTTATTTACGTAACAGAGATCCGATGCCGGCGCTGGCGCTCAACGCTAACAGCTCAGCCGTCACGGCGATCGGAAACGACTATGGTTACGAGGAGATCTTCGCACGCCAGCTCAAAGCGCTCGCTAATCCTGGCGACGTAGCCGTTGCTATTAGCACCTCGGGGAACTCCCCGAACGTGATTCAAGCTGTCATATGCGCGCGCCGGCTGGGCCTGTTCACAATAGGGATCACGGGTGCCTCAGGTGGCCGCCTGCGGGACCTGGTTGATCTGATGATTGCCGCGCCATCAGAAGAGACGCCACGCATTCAGGAGTGCCATATCCTGCTTGGTCACGCGCTGTGCGATGTCATCGAGCAGGTTATTGGATCCGACTCGTAAACTGCCTCCCGGGCATACTCCTCATCAACAGCAGGCCGCCGCTTCCAGACCGTGATTCTGATTAGATGTATGAACCATGGCAGCCACAATGCGCTTTTCTTGGACCGGGATGGCGTGATCAATCTTGAGCGTGGTTATGTACATTGCCGTGAGAAGTTTCAATTCCAGGAGGGCATCTTTGAGCTTTGTCAAGCGGCACAGAACTTAGGATATCTCTTGATCGTGATTACGAATCAAGCCGGGATCGCACGTGGTTACTATACAGAGCTGGATTTCCTCCAATTGACTGAGTGGATGATCGATAGGTTTGCTGAGCAGCAGATTCAAATTGCTCGCGTGTACTACTGTCCTTATCACCCGGTCCACGGGATTGGAGGATATAAGCGCGATTCCCCGGATCGGAAGCCGAAACCAGGGATGTTGTTGCGTGCGCAAAGAGACCTTGATCTAAACTTATCGTCGAGCGTCCTCATTGGAGACCAGGCGTCCGATATGCAGGCCGCTAGAGCGGCTGGGATCGGCACGAAGATAGCGCTACGTCCAGAAGTCGCAGAGATGGAAACGCTAAAGCACGACTGCTATATCGCGCCATCTCTTCACGACATTCGCAACCGATTCTTCTCTGTTATTTTCTAAGCAAACTTACTCCACAGAATGCTGCGCAAAGGCGACCAAGCTTTACGCGCTCACAGAACGTTACAAACTGTTGTAAGCCGCCCTTTATCGTGAAACAAAAGATCCTCATCATTGTCGAAAACGCCCCTGTTCCCTTCGACACACGTGTTTGGAAGGAGGCCTGCTCTCTGCACGAGAGCGGGTATGAAGTAACGGTCTTATGTCCCCGGGCAAAGGGGTACGACCAAGGGTACGAAGTCATTTCCGGGGTTCGTATCTACCGGCACCCGATGGTCAAGGAGGCAAGTACTGCCCTAGGCTATCTGCGCGAGTATTGCTGCGCGCTGTTATGGGAGTTTCTATATACTTGGTGGATTTATTTGCGGCACGGGCTTCATGTAATTCAGGGCTGTAACCCTCCTGACGATATATTCCTAATTGCTCTGCCTTTCAAACTGTTCGGAATAAAATACGTCTTCGATCATCATGACATAAGCCCGGAACTATATCTCTCCAAATTTGACAAAAAGGGCGTTATTTACCGAGCCCAGGAGTGGCTTGAACGTTTGACCTACCAGTCCAGCGATGTCGTCATGGTTACCAATAGCAGCTACAAAGATCGCGCGCTGACCAAAGGTGGTGTTGATCCGGAGGATGTGTTCATTGTTCGCAACGGGCCAGACGTAAGAAAATTTAGACCAGTACCTCCCCAAGCGGCGCTGAAATACGGCAAGCCTTATCTCATCGGTTATGTCGGCACTATGAGCGTACAAGATGGCTTGGACATCTTGCTTGATGTGGCACTGCATATCAAGAACTCAGGACGGCGTGACGTTCATTTCACTTGTATAGGTGGTGGACCGGAATTGGCTAGACTCAGGAAGATTGCCCAGGAAAAGGGTCTCCACGATATGCTCAACTTCACGGGACGAATTCCGGATGAACAATTGCTGAAGATTCTCTCTACAGCCGATGTCTGTGTGAATCCGGATAGGCCATGCCAAATGAATGACATATCCACAATGATCAAAATCATGGAGTATATGGCTTTGGGCAAGCCCATCGTGCAATTCAATATGAAAGAAGGCAGATTCAGCGCCCAGGAAGCATCCCTATATGCCGATAACGACAAGGGGACAGCTGATTTTGCCGCCAAGATTATTTGGCTGCTGGACAATCCTGATGAAAGAAAAAGAATGGGTGAGCTCGGGCGCAGAAGGGTTGAAGAGGAGCTAGCCTGGAACCATTCCGTCGCCAACCTGCTAGCGGCCTATCGAAGGGTTTGTCGCAATGGGACACGATAGCTGCTCCAAACAAATATTCCCCACAGACTCTGCTGAGGTTCGAGATGAAGTCCAAAGATTCCATTATTTGCCTCTTGTTCCCCAATTGGCTTGGTTGCACTCCGTTTCGAAGCATGGCGCTGGTTACCCTTAGTGTCCGTGCGCGTAACTCAAGATGAGAGGTTGCATTGCGGATTGCGATATGTGCTCTTTGTATCCTTACGTTGTGCACTATCCTGGTCCTGGGGCTGTGGCCCTTCCATTCTCCCAGGAATCAGGTGTACTGGTTGAAAGATCAAAACGGTATTCGTATCGATCGTTACGGTACTGTGGTGAGTTCTGGCGATTTTGAGCCGGCCACTTCAGATGGCCCAGCTTGTAGCCTTGAATTGTGGCTGAAACCGCACCGTACTTGGGATAAAGGCACTGTCCTTGCCTTCTACAACCACCTGATCGGGCGGCAGTTCTCGCTCCAACAATATTATACCGATCTCATACTGGGACACGACGATGAGGACGAGTATCGTCAGGCCCGCTTTGACGTTGACGGAGTCTTTCAGGGGAATCAGGTCCTCATAACTGTGACTTCGGATGGGCAAGCTACCGCCATCTACCTCGATGGCAATTTGATCAAGCGTTCGTCTCGATTTGGACTTTCCCTTAAGGACTTAGCGGGAACACTGATCGTTGCCAACTCACCAAGACAGCCTAACAGCTGGGCTGGCGAGTTGCGAGGTCTAGCGATATACAGAGGTATGCTTACAGCTGATCAGGTTACTCAACACCATCAGGATTGGACGCAGACAGGAAAACCCAGCGTTACCGAAGACATTCCGGCACTTGCTCTTTACCTTTTTGACGAACACACGGGAAAGATGATTCACGATCAGGTCAGATCTGGAGTTGATCTCTATATTCCAGAGAGGTATCTGCTTGTAAATCAGACGCTCTTAGAGTCGCCGAGGGAGGAATTCCGTAGAAAAAGGACTCATTTGGATGACATTGTTAGTAACATCGTCGGGTTCATGCCTTTGGGTTTCTTTTTTTGCGCATACTTTACTTCGGTGAGACAGTTCAAGCACGGAGGATGGGCCGTCATTGTCCTTGGAGCCATAGTCAGTTTGACGATAGAGGTGCTCCAGGCATATTTGCCAACGCGAGATTCTGGCCTTACGGATGTGATTACTAACACTCTGGGAACTGCTGTGGGAGCCGGGCTTTATCGTATTGCGATTTCACCTACGGTGGGAGCGTTAATACCAAAGCGATGGAGTTTGCACTTTGAGGTTCCCTCGACGGTGTGTAGGCAAACCAAGTCAGGCAAGGGAGAGGCGCAGTAGATTCTACTGTCAAGAGGCCTGAAAACTTGGTACAATACTTCAGCAAAAACTCATTCACGGTGCACACAGAAGTTGCCGATTGTGAGGACATGCCACTCGAGTCTGCAATGATTTTGAATCCACATGCTGACCGGTCTCCGATCCGCGGGTTTGCGACGAACGCAGCCGTGATTAGTCACTACCGTTGCCCAGATCACTTCGTTGATCTCAAATTAAGTGGCCAATTGTACGACGACACCGGCTATTTCCAATTTGGACAGGGGATGATCTGCTACGGACAGACCACGACAGGCTTTCGAGCGATCCGAGCTAAACGTTCTCTTTATGACGTTTTCAACGATGTGACGACTGACGGCGCTAGCGTTCTTCTGCCGTTTAATCCGACTGATGTCATTGATAACCTCCGTCTTGAGCGTTATGCGAAGGATTTCAGTCCCAGTGCGCTGAATCCATGGATGAAATCGCTAAGGAATGCATATTACTTCCTGCGCCCACTGATGAAAGTCAATGTCCGCAAGCACTTCCAGCGGACCCGTTTGGACGGGTGGCGAAACATTCGCTTTCCTCGTTGGCCCGTAGACACGACTGTCGAGAATCTAAACGAACAGATACTGTTATGGTCGATGAAGGCCAAGGGTATCGACCGAGTGCCATTCATCTGGTTCTGGCCCGATGCCGCCGATAGTTGCATTGTTCTAACACACGACGTTGAAGCCGGGACAGGGCAGAGCTTCTGTCCAGAGTTAATGAACATAGACGACTCGTTTGGCCTCAAGGCGTCGTTTCAGTTGATACCCGAGGGACGCTACAAGATTTCTACCCAACTGGTTCAAGCTATCCGTGACAGAGGCTTCGAGGTAGGAATCCAAGACCTCAATCACGACGGCCATCTTTTTCGTGATAAGGAGGAGTTCCTGCGGCGCGCGGAGAGGATCAACCAATATGGCGAAGCCTATCGCGCCAGAGGATTTCGGGCTGCAGTGCTGTACAGAAATCAGGATTGGTACGATGCCCTGCATTTCTCCTTTGACATGTCTGTCCCCAATGTTGCACACCTGGATCCGCAACGAGGTGGCTGTTGCACGGTGATGCCGTATTTTATAGGCGATATCCTGGAAATTCCTCTCACGACAACGCAAGATTACATGTTGTTCCACCTGCTCAGTGATTATTCTCTGGATCTTTGGAAGGCGCAAATCGATGCCATCGTGAAGAAAAACGGCTTGGTCACCTTCATCGTTCATCCGGATTACGTCATCGAGAAAAGAGCACGTCATGCCTATTGCGATCTGTTGGGTTACTTGCAGCAACTGAAGTTGAGCGAGCGACTCTGGTTTGCGCTTCCGGGTGAAGTGGATCAGTGGTGGCGCTCGCGAAGCAAAATGAATGTTGTAAGCAACAACGGCCAGTGGGAGATCGAGGGGCCCGGGGCGGAGCGCGCCGTCCTAGCCTTTGCAAAGGCGGCCGGCGATCATCTGGAGTATGAAGTTGATGTCCCGCTGCGGGCGGTCGGAGCCCCAGATCCTCACCATGCGTTGGGTTGAAGTGAAAGTATGCAATGAACCCATCCCGTCATCCGGCAGTTTTGTTCTTCCATGCTTGGCTCGTTGGTTCTATGGCGGCATAGTTGTGTGACATTTGAGTTGGAGCTGAGAAACGCTGCACTTATCACTGATATGTACCGGATGTTCGTCTTTCCTGTGTGATGGTTACGGGGTAAACCTCCTGCTAAAGGGCTCTGCGGACGCAGCAATTGGTTGTGCACCGACTGGTGCGTCAACTGTTACCGTGCCTGCGCGCTCAGTGCCTGCCTGGCCAGTCAATGGAATCGGTAAAAGACGAAGTTAGGGTCGCGTCAGCCGCCGCTCGGCGTGGTGGCGCGTGGGCGAAGTGGCAGAACTTGCCCCGTCCGCAGCGGTTGAGAGTTGGCGGATGCGCTGGCTTCCTCGTTCTCTTGACGTTGCTATTTATTCGGCCGCTCACTAGGCTGATACTGTACGCAGCTGGGAGCAATCTGGATTCGTACATCGTCCTCATCCCGTTCATCAGCGCCTACCTGCTTTACGTCCAGCGGGGGCGGCAGCCCTCGACTCCTTACGTCACTTCAATTGGCGGAACCGTCGCGGTGGGCGGAATCGGCATTGTGGCGGTGGCTGCGGCGATCAAGTGGCATGACAGCCTAAGTATTAATGACGGACTATCCCTGATGGCGCTCGCGTTTGTCAGCTTCGTCGCAGCCGGCGGGTTTTTGTTCTTCGGCTCGAAATGGATGGCCTCCAGGGCCTTTCCCATCGCATTCTTGATTTTCATGGTTCCGCTGCCGGACGCCGCGGTGAGTTGGCTGGAAAAAGCGTCCGTGCTCGCATCGGCGGAGGCCGCTGCCCTGTTTTTCAACTTGACCGGGACCCCAGTGGCGCGCCAAGGCACGGTGTTTGAGGTGCCCGGGATCCTTTTCCAGGTAGCCCAGGAATGCAGCGGAATCCGCTCCAGTTGGGTGCTGTTCATTACCGGCCTGCTCGCGTCCCACCTCTTTCTGAGGACCCGGTGGCGAAGGACCGTGCTAGTGGCGTTCGTGATTCCGCTGGGGATCTTGCGGAACGGTTTCCGGATCGCGGTCGTCGGACTGCTTTGCGTACACGTCGGGCCTCACATGATCGACAGTATCATTCACCGCCGCGGTGGGCCTTTCTTTTTCGCGCTGTCTCTGGTTCCCTTGTTGCTGCTGTTGTGGCTGTTGCGGCACCAGGAGCAGCAGCTTGCCCCAGCACAGTTGAGGGACGCGTGACGCTCTTTTCTTTCCTTCCTTTTGCGGCTGCGATCTTCAGCCTAATCCTTGCCCTCGCCAGCGTGTTGGTAAAGAGGCTCTCCCTCGCTAAGTGGTGCTTCTTCGCCGGGATGTTCGTTCTCGCTATCGACAGCCTGTTTACTGGCCTTAGCCTGCGCACTACTCAGTTGTCCGAGGCGCTTCGGAACCAAGCGCTCGGGTTGATCGTCAAGTCCTTCACACCCGCAGCTTGGCTCGGCTTTAGTCTGACTTACTCGCGTGGTGATTACCGCGAGTCCTTTGCGCGCTGGAGAATCCCCCTCGCAATTGTCGCTCTGTTGCCCATAGGGTTATCGCTCGGCTTCCACCGGCAACTGCTCGAGTTGGCGCCGGCAGGACCCGCGGATGAGGGGATGCAGTTGCGCTTGGGTGCAATGGCGAAAATCCTGAACGTCATCCTTCTGGTTGCACTCGTGTGGATCCTCGTGAACATGGAACAGACCTTCCGATCAGCGGTCGGGACGATGCGCTGGCGAATCAAGTTCGTGGTTCTGGGCTTGGCGGTGATCTTTGGCGCCCGCCTCTACGTTCTGAGTCAGGCACTTCTGTTTTCGACGTATGACATTCGGTGGTCCGGAGTCGAGTCGAGTGCGCTCCTAATCGGGTGTGTCTTCCTGGTGGTGGCCTACGTTCGCACCGGCGTCGCCCAGGCCGAGGTGTACCCATCTCGAGCCGTCCTGGGATCATCCTTGACGGTTCTCCTTGTCGGCGGCTACCTCTTCGTCGTCGGGGTACTCGCGAATATTGTGAGGCGCTTTGGGGGAGTAGAGAGTTTCCAACTCGCGGCTTTCATCATCCTCCTGGCAATGGCCGGACTGGCAATGCTGCTTCTTTCCGACCGCCTCCGGCAGCGCGTCCACGGATTCGTCAGCCGCCATTTCGCAAGGGCGCAACACGATTCCGTTGCCATCTGGGCTGATTTTTCGCGGCGGCTGGCCAACGTCAAGGATCAAGCCGGCCTATGCGGGGCGTCCACGAGGTTGATTTCTGAAACGTTCGAGGTGCTATCGGTCACAATCTGGTTGCGTGAGGAGCAGAAGGAGCAATTCATCCTCGGCGCCTCGACCGCGCGACAACCGGGCGAAGTCACCCCCAGCAATCCACCGGTCGTAGCGTCAAGTGCCGTCGCGGCCGGACTGCGGGAGAGGTCGTCGCCGTTCGACCTTGAAGGGATACACGAGACGTGGGCCCAAGAATTGAGGCAACTCAATCCGACGACCTTCCCCAATGGCGGGAACCGTTGGTGCGTTCCTTTGCGCGCAGGGGACCAAAGCCTTGGCGCACTCGTTCTGGCCGATCGCGTCAACGGTGCGAATTACACCGCCGAGCAGTTACAACTGCTGCAATGCATCGCGGACCAGATGACGTCAGTGCTGTTGAACCTGCGGCTGGCCAATGAGGTGGCGCGTGCCAGGGAAATGGATGCCTTCCGGACGATGTCGGCATTCTTCGTGCACGATCTGAAGAACACCGCCGCATCGCTGAATCTGATGCTGAAGAACCTACCAGTGCATTTCGACGACCCGGCCTTCCGCGAGGACGCCTTGCGCGGTATTGCCAACACGGCGCGGCGAATCGATAACATGATCGCCCGCTTGAGCGCCCTACGGCAGGGGCCCGTCTTCCACCCCGTCGAAGCCGATTTGAATCAGCTCGTGAGCGAAGTCCTTGACAGGCTGGATGGATTATCGCACCTGGAGCTGACGAAGGCGTTACGACCACTGCCCAGGATGCTGGCTGACCGCGAGCAGATCCAGAGCGTCGTGACCAACTTAGTGGTCAACGCGCGCGAGGCACTGGGCCCGGGAGGGGGCATTCGTGTCGAAACGGAGCATGTTGAAGGCACTGTTGTTCTCACTATCATGGACAACGGCTGCGGCATGACCAAGGCGTTCCTCAACGACAGCTTGTTCCGTCCCTTTCAGAGTACGAAGAAAGAGGGACTTGGCATTGGCATGTTTCAGTGCCGATTGATTGTCGAGGCACACGGAGGCAGAATCCGGGTGGAAAGCGAGGTCGGCAAAGGCAGCACGTTTCAGGTAAGCCTTCCCGTGAAGAACCGCAATGGCAAAAACTAGGCTGCTGATCGTTGATGACAACGAGGACATCTGCACCCAGATGAAATGGGCGCTGGCGAACGACTACGAGCCGCTTACTGCTGAGGACCGGGCCAGTGCTTTAGCAGCGTTCACTGAGCATCGTCCCACCGTGACCCTGCTCGATCTGGGACTGCCACCCCGCCCCAATGAACCGGATGAAGGCCTGGCGGCACTCTCGGCGGTTCTCGCGTTGGACCCGCTGGCCAAGGTGATCATCATCTCAGGCCAAGGCGAGAAGCGGAACGCTGTGCGTGCCGTCGGGGCCGGAGCCTACGACTTTCTCTGCAAGCCGATCGACATGGATGAACTCAGGCTCGTGCTGCAGCGTTGCGTATATTTGGCGGAACTCGAGCAGGAATACCGCGCTCTCCAGTACAGCGTGCGGGCCGATACCTTTGAGGACATGCTCGGCGCAAGTCCACAGATGCAGGCCCTCTTCGATTTCATCCGCAAGGTGGCCCCCACCAATGCCCCGGTGCTGATTCTGGGCGAAAGCGGCACGGGCAAGGAAATGGTGGCGCTGGCGCTCCATCGCTTGAGTGGGCAGAAGGGGGGCCCATTCGTCGCTATCAACTGCAACACGATCCCGGAGAACCTGCTGGAGAGCGAACTTTTCGGCCACGAAAAAGGCGCATTTACAGGTGCTCAGACGCAGCGCAAAGGGCACATCGAGACCGCCACGGGTGGCACGCTGTTCCTCGACGAGATCGGTGAGCTGCCGGAGCAGGTCCAGGTAAAGCTTCTGCGGTTTCTTCAGGAAAAATGCTTCCTGCGTGTTGGGGGGCGACAGGAGATTCACAGCGACGCTCGCATTGTTGCAGCCACGAATCGGAACCTGGAGGAATCCGTCGCAAGCGGGAAATTCCGCGAGGACCTATATTTTCGCTTGGCTGTTGTGGTCCTGAAGATGCCTCCGCTGCGGGAGCGGGGGGATGACATCGTCATGATTGCAAAGGCTTTCCTGCGCAGCTATGGGATTGAACACGCGAAGCCCAGTCTGACATTTGCGCCCGATGCGCTGCGTGTCCTGGCCATGCACCCCTGGCCGGGAAACGTTCGCGAATTGCAGAACCGAGTGCGGAGAGCGGTGATTATGGCAGATGGTAAACGCGTCGGCGCCGGGGACTTGGAATTAACCGATACCCTAAGCGTCTTGCCGCCGCAGACGCTAAAGGAGGCCCGCGAAAGCGTAGACCGGCAGATGGTCCAGGACGCTCTGCGGCGTAACAAACGGAAGATCGCTGCCACAGCCTTGGAACTTGGCATCAGCCGGCCGACGCTATATGAGCTCATGGAAAGGCTTGGGATCGCCAGGGATTCGTGATGGGCGTCCAGACATTCTGGCAAGGTCTCGGTTCTTGTCGGATCGCCTTACGACCACAGCGAGACGGAGTCGATTCCTGTAAGCCACAGGAACAGAGGGAGTTAGAGGTCGAAGCTCAAACGAAAAAACAAATGGTGTGTCGGGATCCTTTACAAACAAAGTGGGCGGATTCGGCGATCGCTGATTGAAAGCGGGAAAGCGATTTGCATGGTTGCTGTAAGTCACTGGAACCATGAGGCTAAGCCGATATGTTGTAAAGCCGATGGTGTTTCCTTGGGATCCGAGTATTGTTGGCACGACAATTGCTCGTTGGCAGAGTGGCTTCGGGATCCTGGCAGTAGGCATGAATTCAGAAGTCGGAATAATCGAGTTTCGCTCAGGAACACGAGGAGGGAACCATGAGACACGTTAGGATTCTTGCGTTGCTGGTCTTCACCACTTTGGTTTGTGTTTCCGCTTTTGGCCAAATAATTGACCCAAATATAGCGTTCTGCAACGTACCGGCTAGTTCGGCCTGCGGGGGCGACCCGAACCTAGTCACTTCATCGACACAGTTCGGTATGTTCCCCATCGGCGGGAATTCAAATACTGGGACGTGGTTCCTGCTCGTATCCATTCCTGAAATGACCCAGGGATCGGCAACCGCGCCAACAATCACGAGTCCCTCGTTCCCATCAATTACTCTGGTAGCAGGTTCGCCAAAATTCCTCACCCCCGCCCCCCCAGTGGTAGACATCTACAGCCTCGTTTCGAGTCTTACTGGCGGTCTCCAAGGGGATAACTCGATGAGTAACGCTAATATGTTCAATTTCGCCGTGCCTGGAGTCAAGGACTTTGCGGTTTTCGTTTATTCGATCACCACCGCTTTCACCGGCAATACCGCCTATGTGTTCAACGTTGGGGGCTCCGGCCTGCCGGATGGCACCTTCCTGGCTGGTGTCGCCGTTGGAGGGCCCCACGGCAATGTACAATTCAGCACACCCTTTACGACTTCAGGAGATGTCGTCTCCGCCTTCCCCGACAGTGGTATGACGCTCATGCTGTTAGGCGGTGCTCTGTTCGGTCTTGAAACTCTGCGCCGGAGGTTGAGAGGTTAGCCGTTTTCTTCTAGGCAAGGATCCAAAGGAAGGGCGGTCGCGAGTCCGCCCTTTTTTGCTCGTGCAGCGGTTCCACCCGACTCATGCCTGAGGTGTACCCCGAAATTCCAACCGAGAGCTGGTGTGGCCAGGCCGGCGTCAAGGGTCTGCGATGAACGCCTACGGCCGCCTTGACCCCTGCCTCGCCACACCGTCATCCTTGTGTGCCTTTTTTTCGCTCAAACCGCCCAAAAAGAGTGTTGACAACACCAACGTTGTAATACATGGGAATATGGCGTTGCACGACAGCTGCGGCCGCCCAAGAGAAAGAGAAGGTGCCGAGAAAGATCGATTGCAATGGGCGGCGCTTTCTCGAATCTGGACCCTTGGCGACAGGCCTTGCACCTGGTCGAACAATCGAAGACGTCCATTCCAGGCTTGAGCGGTCACAGTGAATGCGAGGCGCACACCAATACAGGTTCGCGTCGCCATCTGCCGGACTGGACGCTCTGGTGAATTCGGAGGCGGCCGTCGCCCCTGCTTTTCCTCGCAAAATCCTCGCCCAACAGATTCGAAAGCCCCTTCGCTGCAGCCGACAACCGGATCACGACGGGTGGACCCGTGGAATACCATCACGCGGATCCCGAGGGAAGAGGGATCGTATACTAAGTGCTCGGATTAATTACCTTGTTTACAATCACAGGATTACTCCTCGACGCGCAGAAAAAGCTCAATCAACGTCTTCCTTAGTGTGCCTGTTCCGAGATTATTAAGTAAATGGGAGGCTCAGATGAATTGCGGATCGGTTTGTAATCGGTTGTTTATCGGTGCGACGATGGTTCTGGTTTTCGCCTCGGGTCTAGCGTGCCAAAGTGCTCAGTCGTATCTGAAGAGCGGCCAACGCTACATGGAGAATGGCAAATACGATGCGGCGCGAATACAGTTTCTTAATGCCGTGAAGAAAGCTCCCCGCTCGGCGGAAGCGCATCTCCGGCTGGCCCAGGCGTATTTCGCGCTGAAGAACCCTCCGAGTGCCTTCCAGAATTTTGAGACTGCTGCACTACTTGACCCGAAGAATGTGGATGCCCGGTTGGGAATGGCTCAAATTTATGCTCTCGCCGGTCAGTACGAAAAGGCCGAGAGCGCGGCCAAACAGGCGCTGGAAATAGACCCACAAAATGCCATCGCTTATCAGCTCATCGGAGAATCGTTGGTGGGCCGCCAATCCTTCTCGGAGGCGATCACGGCATTCACCAAAGCCGCCGAACTGGCGCCTAACGACGCTAACGCTCAGGCTAATCTTGGACTGGCGGAAATCTCGGCACGGCGCTACTCGCTAGGGGAGGAGGGTCTTCGAAAAGCCATCGCTCTCAACCCCAAGTTTGTTCAGGCCTACCTCAATTTGGCCAACCTGTACCGCTTGCAATCGCAACTTCCACAGGCCGAACAGACACTGGAGCAGGGTATTGCTGTAGTTCCCGATGCCAAGGAACTGTACCTTTTCTATGCGAACCTGCTGTATGAGAGGGAAGATCATGTGGGCGCGAAGGCCATGCTGCAGCGTCTTTCAGACAAGTTCCCGAAATCTCCTGAGGTGACTCTACTCGTAGGGGACTTCTATTTAGGCCGCAGGCAGATTAGCGACGCTATTGCCGTGTACGAACGCGGAATGAAGCAATTTCCGAAAGATTCAACTCTTAAGACACACGCTGTCGATGCGTATCTTGTAACGAATCGAATTGATGAGGCAAAACGTCTGAATCAGGAGGTGTTGCAGAGCAAGCCGGGAGACATCATCGCACGCTTGCAGCGTTGCCAGATCCTACTGGGTACTGGAAAGAGCCAGGAGGCGGTCGCGGAGTTAGAAAAACTCGTCAAGGACGATCCCAAATCGGCTCAGGCGCACTACCTCCTGGGCAGTGCCTACTTGCAGCAGGGCGAGACGGAACGGGCCCAAGGAGAGTTCTTGGCGGCACTGGCCATCTCCCCCGACATGGTCGAAGCTCTGCGTGTCACCGCGGAATACGACATCGTCCAAGGCAAGTTGCCATTGGCCGAAGAGCGTGCCCGGCACATTGTACGGCTGGCTCCAAACGATGCCTCTTCGCATGTGCTGTTGGGCCGCGTTCTTTTTGCCAACAAAGATTTTGCCGGTGCACACGAGCAATTCTCTGAGGCGAGAAGCCTGGCGACCAACTCCCCCTCGCCGATGCTATACGACGCGGCGACTTACGCGGTCGAGAACAAAGATACACTGGCGGAAAAGGAGTACGCAGCAGCGCTGCAGGCAGATCCTTCTAACACGGCAGCCCTAGACGCAATGACCATTTTCCTGGTCACTCGCAACCGGAGGTCCGACGCGATTGACTTGGCGAAGCGCTTCGTGGTTGCTTCGCCGAATAATTCTGCCGGGCATTTCATTCTGGGCCGACTATATGTCGGCGCCAATCAGTATCCAGATGCCGAGAGGGAGCTGCTGCTGGCCGTTCAACTCGACCCGAAGTTGGATCAGGCGCACCTTGAACTTGGGGACCTGTACCGTGCTCAAGGCGATGTCGACCGGGCGATCGCCCAGTACAAGCAGATGCTCGCCTCCAATCCCAAACTCGCTCCAGTGCAAGTGCTTCTAGGCAACATGTATCTGCGGAAGAACGACCTCGTTTCGGCGCGGCAATGCTATGAGGCAGCCTTGACGTATGACCCGCAGTCCGCCTTGGCCAATGCCAACCTCGCTTGGCTGTATCTGCTGCAAGGAGGCGATCTAAACGTGGCACTGGGCATGGCGCAAATCGCTAAGCAACAGCTCCCCTCAGACACGGGCGTTAGCAATATACTCGCATGGGTTTATTACTCGACAGGGAACTATCGCAATGCCCTCCCACTGCTACGAGAGTGCGTGCAAAAGGTCCCCAACAACGCGACGTATCATTACCATCTCGGAATGGTAGAGCTGGCAAACGGCGACAAGCGAACTGCCCGATCCGAACTCGAGGCAGCCTTGAAGCTCAAACTCGCGGGCGACGATGCCGTGCGTGCCCAGCAGACTCTTCAACAGATCGATTGACGTCCCGCAAAATCGAAGATAAATGACTTTCCGTTGGTGTGGATCAGGTCAATCCAGCCATGATCGGGGCTTCGACGAGCACTGACTGACGAGAAGACAGGCGTCTAACCGCTTCCTTCACAAAAAGGAATAGGAGCTCGATTTCCATCAGAGTTGGCAGAGTGATCTTCTTGGTTCCCGTTTCCAGCAAACATCGGGTTTGGCATGCAACCTGCTACATCTCTGGATCTGGGGCGTACCATCGCACCCTTTTTATCGCTCCGGGACACCGTCGAATAAGACTGGGGGCAATAGGACATGGTCATTCCCATTGTTTTGGCTGGATCAAAACACCTTGAGGACACGGACATGCAAACCTCAGCAAACGGGTCAGTTGGTGAGAAGGCTCGGAGGTTCCGTCGATTCAACATCGAATATCCGGTGATGGTGCAGTATCTGATCGGCGGAACCAACAGCGAAGTCGAAGCTGTCACCAAAAACGTTAGCATCGGGGGAATATTAATAAGCAGTGCGACCGTGATTCCCCTGCACACGCCGGTTAGGTTCAGGATATGTATCCGGAAGGGTAAAGGAGCTCGTTGTATACATCTCGCAGGCGAGGGCAAGATTGTGCGCGTCGAACGCGGGGATAACAAGGGCGAAGTTGCGATTGCGGTGGAGTGCGACGTTCCGATCACCCATCTGGAGGAGAACCTCGCCTCATACCCAACGGAATACACCTGACCTGCTGGTTTGAGGATTCCATTTAACATGCTCGAGCGCTAGATATGGTGCGCTTGAAGCAAGCAGAAAAAGTTGGCGCTGAATTTGGCTGGGCTGCAGGAAAATTCACTTCTGAGAGGCGTCCGTCGCGTGCTCTCGATCCGGTTTCAGTTATTGAATAGGAAGTAACCCGACAATAGCACAATTCGCAACTTAAGTAGGCAAAGATAAAGCCTGTAACAACCGCCCTCGCAATCGAGGGTTTTTTTTTGCTCAAACTGCAAGGCTTGTCACCTTTTCCCTCTTCTTCATCTTCACAAGTTTTGATTGGAGATTGGAGCAGTGCTTAATTCCGTTATCCCAACCCAGAGTCAGCTGGTCCGGATAGCGGAAGGAAAGCCATCTCATACTCCAACACACAGACAATGCCATCGAGGCGACAAGGCTGGTTCGGCGAGGACAGTCCGGGTGATCCGATCCGGTTGCTGGCTGGTCGGCAGCGAACGGCGCGTCTGCTTCCCAGCGTCGTTACGTATGTAACCAGCGCCCGAATCCCCGTCACCGTCGAAGGAAGCAGACCCTATCTGTCCAGTTCCATCTAGAGGTCTCTTTGACCAATTGCGTTATAGCCCATATCAAACATCCAATATCGGCAGTAGAGAAGGTCCTTTCATCGACAAAAATTACGCCGCCATGCTTGCGCCCCGCTTCCCCCCAAGCTTTGAGCAGCGGGGGAATAGTCCTACGGTCGTAGGTGAGAAGCGTCAACCCTTGGGAGGCGGCTTCCCGCAAACAAGCGGAATCTTCCTGGCCCAGAAAGCTACCCTTCTCCCATTCCGCCATCCAATGCACCACCAGCATGCGGTTACGGCGGACGAGCCCATACCCAACTTCGGGTGAGATATGTTCGTCCAGAAGAAGCTTGAGCAATTCAAGTTCTCGTCGTCTTGCGGGTAACAAACTCGACAGCTTGGGGCAGCATCCGTTTCAGGGACTTGAAGTCTGCCGCATCATTTTCGGATGTGGCCGCCTCGACCTCATCTGGAAATACCTCAGCATAATTAACGGCGGCCTGAACTCTGGCTTCTGGCCACTTCAGGTGCCTGGCAACGGCCGATACGTTTCCCTTATAGCTGTGGACCAGCAGCATGATTTCCCAGACCGCCAATGTACTGCCTTGAATGTAGGCTTGTCGACCGACAGGGGAATCGCGAAAGTCAAGGAACGCAAATTCCGAACGCCGAAGGCCTTCTTCGACGAGGCGCGCACTAGCGTCGCTAGGCGTCCATCCATGGCGATTGGCCATGCGCTTCAGACGCTTACCACTCTCTTTAGACAGGCGCATGCTCAAGACCATCGAACGGGTAGCCTTCATTTCGAATCACCTCGCGTGTAACGTTTGTAAGCATTGTAACACTTTCGAGGTACTCGTATCGGCTGCAATCATCGGTCGGCCTTCAGGTCAACCAAAGTACGAGCGAGCGGGTCTGGTAGAGGGCAGGAGTCAACGGTCGTTCACCCAAGGGGTACTTGTCGATCTCAAAAGCTCCAAAAAAGAGAGCTTGTCGTGTATACTATGCGTATATACACACTGGAGAGGTGGTGCATGAGTACTGCGCGTGTATTTCGATCTGGCAACAGTCAGGCCGTCCGACTGCCGAAGCAATTTCGCCTGGGGAGCAAGGAAGTAGAGATCTTTCGCCGGGGCGATGAGATCGTCCTACGGGAGAAGGAGGGAACCATGGTCCGAGCCTTTGATCTGCTAGCTGGCTTGCCGGATGATTTTGAAGTGGCTGGCCGCGAGAAGGACCGACCGCAGAAGCGCAAGGGGCTGTGATGGAGCCTCGCTATCTGTTGGACACGAACATCTGCATTTACATCCGTCAGAAGAGACCGGAAGAGGTCTTGCGCCGGTTCCGGAAGCTGCGTCCCGGAGAAGCAGTGCTTTCGGTCATTACCTACGGAGAACTGCTTTACGGAGCGGCGAAGAGCCACCGATCAGTGGCGGCACTTGAGCGGCTGCGTGAACTCATCAATTTGCTTCCCGTGCTCTCCTTGCCGGAAACCGCGGCTGAGGCCTACGGAACCATTCGCGCCGAACTGGAAGCGAAGGGCGAGATGATCGGAAACAACGATCTTTGGATCGCCGCGCATGCCCTAGGATCGAAGTTGACGCTGGTTACAAACAATGAAAGGGAGTTCCAACGAGTGCGTGGCCTGAAGGTGCAAAACTGGGCCAAATAGAAGTCCGTTCAGCCTTCTCGCAGTAAACAACTAAGCCAGTCCATGAGTGAAGACCCAGCGAGGAGGTCAACCGGGTCCAATCCCAAGTACAAGATCGAGGCCTGCAGCCTCGCCAAATGCCCGGAAGTCGCGATCTCGCGTGAGCAGGGAAATGCCTCGGTCGATACACGTCTGGGCAATCAACGCTTCTCCGAGACGCGCCTTACGGTGCCCTGCTAATGCGTTTGCTCGCAGTGCTCCAGCCCGTTGCCAATAGCCCGGTTCGATGTCAATCATGGGTACTTCTGAAAGCGTTCCGCCAACTTCTGAAGGAAGCTTCGGGTCGCTCAAGAGTTCGGTAAGCACCACTGGCACCATCAGCACTCGGCGCTCCTCCAGCGCCTTGTCAAGTAGCTGGACATCTCTACCCGTGCTGCCTTCCAGAAAAGCGATCCAAGTACTCGTATCGGCCGCAATCATCGGTCGGCTTTCAGGTCTACCAAGCTGCGAGTGAAACGGATCTTGCCTCGGAGGCGCCGCAGGCGAGCGTAAGTGTGCGACGCCGCCACCAACTGCAGTCCAGTGCGGACGGTCTGTGTAATGCCTGTGCCGCTAGCTCGTTGGGCCTTCTCGAGCAGGTCGTTCGAGATCTCCACCGTAATCTTGCGCGCTGTTTCCATGGTGCATTCGATTATACCATATTCGATACCAGCATTGAATATGGTATCTGGATATTTGGATGAGAGATTGGGCCAAACAGGCTTCATTTAACTAAAGAAGCTCAATCGTCTCATTAAAGTGAGCGGCGTTGTAAGTCGAAGCGGCTAGCACTCTCCCTTGATGTATCTGTGCATGGCACTTGGCGCACAAAGTAATCAGGTTTCTTTCTGAGTCGTTCCCGCGAAGACTTCGAAACTTGATGTGGTGGACTTGCAAGTGCCGCATGCTGCCGCAGATCTGGCAGCGCCAGCTATCGCGCTTGAGGACGAGTCGACGCAGTCCGCTGTATTCCTGTGAATTGAGCCGAATTCGGGGACATTTCCAATTGGGCGTTTTCATAAGGACCTTGCGTTACTTCGTGGAGGAAGAGTTTGCGTTGAGGATCGGGCAGGAATCGGTAGTAGCGTGAGATCGAGCGTAGCAGCATGTCGGGATCAGCTCCATCCAAGCTGGCCCCGGCCAGGAAGTCGGCACAGATCATCTCCAGGCAGTAGCCACGAGATTTGTCGGAGCCCAGCATTAGGGCAGCGGTCTCGATTGCCTGCTCGATTACCTGGATCTGGCTGCGGTAGACCTTGAAGTAGATGAGTTCGGAGGGTTCACTGTCCATACCGGTCAGCTCCCTTTCCACCTCTCTTCGGAACTCTTCTTTCGGCATCTGCCGTGCCTTGTGCAGCCAGGTTGCACTTTCGAACTGCTGCCCCTGTTTGCGTGCCAGCTTGGCCAGCTCCAGCCCCTTGGTCCAGCCCACCTGCTTCAGCTCCTTCTTCACCTGCGGTGGCAGTTGTTCATGGATCGACATCAGGTAGTAGGCCTTCCTCCGGGACTCCGGAAAGCGTCGCTCCAGGAACTCATCGAACGAACTCAGATTCTCCAGCCGCCAGTACTGTCCAGTTCGCACCTCGCACAGGTACTTTCCGAGTTCGACAAACCTCGTATCTCGATCGTTCTCGTGCCGGGCTTCCCAGGCGAGGATGTCATCGATCTTGCCCAACACCAGCAAGGCACGGCGGCGGCTCAGCTGAGGAGGCATCGGCGGACACCTAGTAAGCAAGTTCGTCAAACAGACCAAGATCGACTCCCGGTTTGCGCACCAGAGCGGCGTCAATCAACTGACGCTGATCGAGACACAGCCCAAGAAAGGGGCAGGTGCTGCATGGATTCTGAGGAAAGCGGATACCGCTGTGGGGCAGGAACTGTCCGGCCTCGATTCGCTTCACCGTATCTTCGACCAAAGTCTGGAATTCCTGCCTCTGCTGGTCGCTGATCGTGGCCCGCAGGTATTGCACCTCAACCAGGCGCTTGCGGATGAAGACGACTTGGGCGACCTGCTCGATACCGGTCATCCAGGAATAGCAGATCAGTTGTGGATCAAGGGCCGCAATTCCGTCCGGCTCTGTCGGATAGCGGGCCGATGAGGTCTTCCACTCCAGCACACAGGCTGTGCCGTCCAACTCCCCAATAGCATCAACTAAGGCGACGAAGCTGTTTTCCCCAGACAGCCTGCGGGTGAATTGAATCT
>Ga0126381_100000287_pt1 | contig 56292 bp, 48 predicted proteins | sample PanSoiMetPlot_28_FD_96465 | JGI IMG/M metagenome (GOLD analysis project Ga0126381, IMG submission 96465) | Tropical forest soil microbial communities from Panama - MetaG Plot_28 | ecosystem: Environmental > Terrestrial > Soil > Tropical forest > Bulk soil | place: Panama | collected 2016-02-17 | reverse complement strand
TCGGCGGAAGCTTCCCGGGCGGGACGCTCAGCCGTCTTCTCGGGAGCGGACTGCTCGCGAGGCGGTGTGTCGGTTACTGGTGTGTTTTCGGTTGGTGTATTTTCGATATCGCTTGCCAAATTTCCCTCACTCCCCGACCTGTGACGGCCGAGAACGGCAACGGCTCGGCGTGTTGGCCGATGGCCTTCAAGCCGCGCTGAAGCTCTGATTGATTCAGTTTGTCGATTTTGGACGCGATGACGAGGTAGGGATGACGATTGATTTCAAGCCATTTTTTGAGGTCGAGATCCTTCTCCATCCAGCCGCGCCGCGCGTCCAGAATCAAAAAAGATAGTCTTAGAGTTTTTCTCTCCTGTAAGTAGTTTTCGATAAGTCTTGCCCATTCGTTTTTTGCGGCGATGGGAACGCGGGCATATCCGTATCCGGGTAAGTCGACGAAGTAAAGTTTGCGCTCTATCCGATAAAAATTGATCGATTGCGTGCGACCGGGTGTATTGCTGGTGAAGGCAAGGCCTCGTTGACCCGTGATGGCATTAATAAGACTGGATTTGCCGACATTGCTTCTCCCCAGAAAAGCGATCTCGGGCAACCCGTCGGCCGGGAATCGCTCAAGACTGTTAGCGCTTAGAACGAATTCTGCTATCAATATTACTACACCGGAAACGGAAGGGTTGCAAGTCCGGCTCGGCAGGCTGGCCGCAGTTCTATTTTACCGCACGCTGCGGCTTTGCGAGATAGTCGAGCATCTGCCGCAGGGCATTGCCCCGATGACTGACGGCGAACTTGCTTTCCGCGTCAGCCTCTCCAAACGTGCGGTTGAACGGGGGATAGAAGAAGAGCGGGTCGTAGCCAAAGCCGCCCGGCCCTCGCGGTTCGTCGATGATCCGGCCTTCCACCGTTCCACGAAAGGTTTCCACGATGCGTCCTTTGTCCGCGATGGCGATCGCGCAGACAAATCGAGCTGTCCGATCGGCCACACCGGCCAATCTTTCGAGCAGCAGGCTGTTGTTCGCTTCGTCGGTCGCGTGTTCTCCTGCGTAGCGCGCGGAGTACACGCCGGGTTCGCCATTCAGCGCATCGACCTCAAGACCGGAATCGTCGGCGAAGAGCAAGCCGGGCGCGAAAGCGCTGTAATACGAAGCCTTCAGGCGCGCGTTGTCATCGAACGTCAATCCGGTTTCTTCCGGAGGCATGATGGACTTGATATCGGCGATCGGTTCGATTCCGATGCCGAGCATCTCGCCCGCCAGGCGAAACTCGCGGAGTTTGCCGGGATTACTCGTGGCGCACCAGATCGTCACGCCGCGTCGATGATCCTCTTCTGGGCGGCCAGCAGTTCCGCGATCCCGGCGCGAGCCAGCGCACGCATTGCGTCCATCTGTTCGTCGTCGAAGCTCTTGTGCTCGGCCGTGGCCTGAAATTCCACGAAGCGGCCCGAATCCGTCATCACCACATTGGCGTCCACGTCTGCGCGCGAGTCCTCTTCGTAGCAAAGATCGAGAATCGGCTGACCGTTCTGGATTCCAACGCTGATCGCGGCAACGGCTCCCGTAAGAGGCGGGCGCGATAACGCTCGGCATGCGGTCAGCTTCTTGATCGCGATAGCCAGCGCGACATACGCCCCCGTGATCGAGGCAACGCGCGTTCCGCCATCGGCCTGAAGAACGTCGCAATCGAGGATCACCGAACGCTCGCCCAGTGAATCGAGATCGACAACCGCGCGCAGAGACCGCCCGATCAGGCGCTGGATCTCATGCGTGCGACCGCTCGGCCGCCCCTTCGATACCTCGCGGGCCGTTCGCGTGGACGTAGCGCGCGGGAGCATCGAATACTCCGCCGTGATCCAACCTTTGCCGCTGTTGCGGAGGAAAGGCGGTACGCCGCTCTCAACGCTTGCGGCGCACAGGACGCGCGTATTTCCTACGCTGATCAGCGCCGAGCCCTCGGCCGTCTTCAGATAACCAGGCACAATCTCTACGGAACGCAGCTGGTCCGGCTTCCGCCCGTCAGGACGCATTTCGCACCGCCAGGATCATCACAACGATTGTCAGTATCATGCCTGCGATCAGGATTATGAGACAAGGCACACCCGGACGCATCTGCGGCGGCGCATCAGTCTTCTTCTTCGCGGCTTTATATTTCGCCATTAGTTATGTCAAAAAGGGCGCCGGCCGTGGAGGGGTCCGCCGGGGCGATTCAACTGGGCTGGGCCTTTCACCAGAATCGCACGAGCGGCGCGATGGGCAATTGTATGCTCGTGGACGGATCGGAATGCGGCGAACCGCGGAATTCACCTTGTTATCGGCAGTCTGGCTGACATCGTTGGCGTGCGGGAGTATCGGCGGTCCCGGAAAGCCGGATCTGCCAGTATCCGTATCGCCCGGTTGGTCGCGCATTGACTACAACCAGGCGCCGCCGCCCGCCGGACTTCCGGAAGGACCCGCCCCGGAATGCTGGAAGGCCAACTACCGGGGCGCCGACGGAACCGCTGAAGTCTGGGCCTGCGGATTCCGCGCCGAAGGAAGCGCCTTCAACGCCGTCCAGCGCGCCCGTGCGGAAGCGAATACGGTGAAATTTCAGGAAGGCCGCTATCTCGTCATCGTGCGGTGGAGCGGAGGCTCGCGCGTCGACGTGACCGCCCTGGTCCGGGCCATTCAAAAGGCCCTGCAAATGCGATAGGCTGTAGGGCGCTACCATGCCTGTCGCTCCTGTTGAATTCGCAGCCGCCGAACGCCAGGCGCCGCGACAGCCGGTTGGCGCCGCACAAGCGACCGGCCGCATTGTTGCGCTCGACGCGTACCGCGGCCTCGTGATGTTCCTGATGATGGCCGAGGTCCTTCGCCTCTCGCGCGTCGCGCAAGCGTTCCCCAATAGCGTGTTTTGGAGAGTGCTGGCGTATAACCAGACGCACGTCGAATGGTTTGGGTGCTCGCTGCACGATCTGATCCAGCCTTCGTTTTCATTTCTGGTCGGTGTAGCTCTACCCTATTCGATTGCGAGCCGCATCGCGAAAGGCAAGTCCTTCGGGGCGTTGCTCGGGCATGCGATGTGGCGCTCTCTGCTTTTGATCGCCCTCGGAATCTTTCTCCGCTCAATGAGCAGCACGCAGACCAATTTCACCTTCGAAGACACGCTGACGCAGATCGGTCTGGGCTATACGTTCCTGTTTCTGCTGGCCTGGCGAACCGAAAGAGCGCAGTGGCTATGGCTCGGAGCGATTCTGTTCGGTTACTGGCTGGCATGGGCGTTGTACCCGGTCGGTCCCGGAGCCGGCGTACCCGCGGATTGGCCGCATAACTTCACGGGTTTCGCCGCCCACTGGAACAAGAATTCAAATCTCGGGCAAGCGTTCGACGTCTGGTTTCTCAACCTTCTTCCCCGCCCGACGCCCTTCCTGTTTAACAGCGGCGGCTATCTAACCCTGAGTTTCATTCCGACGCTCGGCACCATGATCCTCGGACTGATCGCGGGCGAGTGGTTGCGCGGCTCGGCTCCCGCGATTCCGATGCGGCGTTTTCTGGTAGCGGGCGTGACGGGAATCGGTCTGGGCCTGCTGCTTCATTTCACGGGAATCGCGCCTGTTGTGAAGCGCATCTGGACGCCCGGCTGGACGATCTTCAGCGGAGGCGCATGTTTCCTGCTCCTCGCTGGCTTCTGCTGGTTAACCGAAATAAAGGGATGGAAGCGGTCGATCTTCTGGCTGACGGTCATTGGGATGAATTCGATCGCCGCCTATCTGATGGCCCATCTGTTCGAGCGGTTCCTGATCGATTCGCTGCGGATCAATCTGGGCCGCGGCGTCTTCCGCCTTTTCGGCGACGGACTCGAGCCGTTCACCACAGGCGCGGCCGTTCTACTCCTCTACTGGCTGATGTTGTGGTGGATGTACCGCCGAAAACTATTTCTCAAAATCTGACTTCGCTGGCATAATCAAAAACGAAGGGAGATTCTTTCGATGGCCAAAGGAATGGACCGCAAGAAGGAAACCAAGAAGCCCAAGAAAGACAAGAAGTAGTCGGGCTCAGGAAAATGGCCGGGCACGGAGCGAATCCTGCCCGGCATTCTTGTCTTCGGCGTCAGACTACTAAGCGGGCGGCGCCGATACCGGGTGCGCTTCGCCGCGATGGCACGTGTAACACGTCACCTTGTTGTCGCCATTAAAGGTGTTGGCGTTGACGCCGCGAACCATCTCCAGCATTTTCCGCGCGGTCACCTTCTGGGGCTTTTCATCGCTGTCGAAGGCCCCCATCACGTGGCAGTCTCCGCACTTGAGGCCGGTTCCGGCGACGAAGGCGCCCATAACCGTGCGGATTTCTTCGGGTTTCAGAATTTTGAGGTTTTTCGGCGCGCCCATTCCGCCGCGTCCGCGGCCTCCGCCCGGAGGTCCGGGAGGCGGGGCATCCTGAGCAAAAAGCGAAAGGGCGCACGTGGCCACAAGAAAGACTAGAAGTCTGCGCATGGCGTCAGTGTAGCGGAGTCCGGAAGAGCGGGATGTAAAAGATCTCAAGGATCGCGCGACCCCGGTAACCCACGCCCGGCGCGCCGCGCAGGCATGTATCATGAGCGAGCGCGTGAAATCGAAATACCTTTGGTTCCGCTTAACGATCGCGCTGGGGCTCGGCCTGGGCCTGCTTCTGCTGGTCCAGACCGTGATGACCTATCGGCATGTAACGAACGGGCTTCTTCGCCAGGAGGCGCAACGAGAGGCCGACCGGCGTCTTCAGTCGATCGGGAGAGCCGCGCGGCTCATGGGCGCGCGAGATCCGGCGGCGCTGACCCCTGTCTTGCATGAACTGGTGCATGAAGCGCCGCAGCGGATCGCGTGGATCCGGATTCTGGATCGGCAGGGACGCGTCATCGCCGAGAGTGAAAAGGTAACCGGCGCGCCTGTTTATAACCCAGGCGATTTCGGTCGTGGCCCGGGAAATCGCGATCATCGACCGGACGAACGAGATTCTCAAGGCGGCCGCGTCTATATTGCGCTGAGTCCGCTCCGCATGGGACCGCCTCCTTTCGCGAGACCTCCGGGCGATCCTTCGGCCCGGATCGCCGAGGGGCCCGAAGCGAGGTCGCCGGACACTCGGTTCCCGCCGCCCGGTCTGCATCCACCCGGGGATTTTGTCGAAACCGCAATTTATCTGAACAACGTTTCGGCCAACTTCGGACCTCTGCGCCAGTATCTGCTGATCAGTTGCTCGGCCGCATTCGCGCTGATGGGCGCCGTGGTGCTGATCGGGCTCCGCTTCCCGCATTACATGCGCGGCCGCCGGGTCGAAGAGGAGTTGTCGCTCGCCCGGCGCGTTCAGCTGGATCTGTTCCCGATGGAAAATTCGCAGGACGTCGATATGCCGTTCTCGGCGAAATGCGTGCCCGCATGGCAGGTCGGCGGCGACCTCTACGACGTGTTTGAAACCGACGACAACGAAGTCGCGCTGGTTTTGGGAGACGTCTCCGGCAAAGGCCTTCCGGCGGCGCTGCTTATGGGAGTTGTGCAGGGCGCCGTGCGCGCCAGCACGGGCAGCGGCGCCGCCGCGGTTCATGAGCAAGCCGCGGAACGGCTCAATCATCTGCTGTGCATGAAGACCGCACGAGAACGCTTCGTAAGTCTCTTCTGGTGTTACTTCGACCGCGAGAACTCGGTACTGCGTTATATCAACGCCGGACATCTCCCGCCCTTGCTGCTTCGGGGCCGCGCGAAGGACATGGAAATCATTCGGCTTGACGTGGGCGGCCCGGTGCTGGGCCTGCTGCCGGGGGCGCGCTTCACTCAGGGCGAAGTTCCGGTTGAGCCCGGCGACCTGCTGGTGGCTTATTCGGATGGAATTGTTGAAGCCGAAAATGCGAATGGCGACGAATTCGGCGAAGACGGCGTGGTCACCGCGATCCGGCGCTGCTCCGGCGAGAGTCCGAACCAGATCTGCGCCGCCGTGCTGACTGACGTGAAAACGTTTCTCGGCAGCGCTCTGCCTCAGGACGATCAGACGCTGCTGGTCGCCCGTCTGGAACACGCGCGCGCGGAAATCCGCGCCCAGGCGGCTAAAGCGCTGCAGGGGTCCGCTACATAGGCGGCCGCGCGAGCCAGTCCGATCCCGTATCGCCGCCGATCGGCGCTCCGGGCGGCGCATCGGCCGTCGGCATCGGCTTTTCCGGATCGGTCGAGCGATTGAGGAATCGCGTGATGTCGGCTGCGAGCAGCATATTCTGCGCCTGATCGCCTTCGCCTGTCGCCTGGGCGGATTTGAGCCGCGATGCGAGCTTCGATAGCTTCAGCGTGGCAATGGCGCGCACCTGGCTATTCGGCGCTCCCGTGGCGAGCCAGATGACTCGGTCGACCAGAACGCGTTCCTCGGCGCGCCGCACTTCGGCTTCATAAGGGTTTGAAACCGACGCATCGAAGGTGGCTTTGGTCAGCCGGTCAATCACTTCTTCGAGGCCCGGCAGCGTTGGGTCGACTGCATGCTGCGCAACCATTCGGGCTGAACGGGGAAGCTCGAGAACGAAACCGATCGTTACGTCCGAGGCGATTGTGGCGGGGCTCAGCGGATCGAAGCCATCGCCGGTCGTACGAGGGAATAGTTCGCGATGGCGCCCGTATCCCGGCGGACGCGGCGGAATCAGGTCGAGAGCGCGCTTTGGTACGGTGAGTTCGGAAGGCTTCAGCGTATTCGCAAGCGCGTCGAGCGCTTTTCGCTGGTTCGCCGCGGATTCCCACTGCGTTGGCGTCCGATGGTCGCCGCGAATTCCGTAAATATAGTCGATTCCGCCCACCATGGAAGCGGCCGACTCCACGGAATAACGGTGATACATAAAGATCGGAACCAGCGGCTCTTCAATCGTCGCCATCGGCGCGCCGTTGCGAATCGTCTGCTCGCCGATGCGATCGAGCGCGGCCCGGCGGATCTTCATGATGCGGCTCAGTTCATCGGCCTGATTGACTCCGTTCGACCACTGATCCACGCGAGGATGCGCGTCCAGATCCTGATTGGTGAGATAACGAAGATCCTGAACCCACGCATCATCAAGGATCTTCGCGAGCGCCGGAGCCTCGTCGCCTTTCGGAAGCTGACGATAACCATAATTGATCGCCACTTTGTCCCAGTCGCCGATATGCGCGGGATAAGCGTGAGACAGATCGATCGTGCCGTCGGACCTCAGTTCCTCCTGCGGATGAGGGTAGTCCATCACGGAAATCCAGCCCTTTGTGCTGTCGTAATAATTGTGGCCAAGGCCGAGCGTGTGGCCGACTTCGTGCGCGGCGAGTTGGCGGATGCGCGCGAGCGCAGTCTGGTAGAGAATGTCGGGCTTTTCGTTGCCAGTCGTATACGGCGAAAGAAGCCCCTCGAAGATCAGATAGTCCTGACGGTCGCGCAGGGACCCCAGCGTTACCGTCGCTTTAATGATTTCGCCGGTGCGCGGGTCGGACACAGTAGCGCCGGTGCTCCATCCGCGCGTCGAACGGTGAACCCAGTTAATCATGTTGTACCGAATGTCCATCGGATCGGCGCCTTCCGGAAGCACCTCGACGATGAACGCGTTGCGGAAACCTGCTGCTTCGAATGCCTGCGACCACCAACTCGCGCCTTCGAGCAAGGCTTTGCGGATGTCCGCGGGCGCGCCGGGGTCCACGTAATATCGGATGGGCTTCACCGGTTCCGAAATTTCGGCCGAGGGGTCCTTCTTTTCGAGGCGGTGCCGATGGACAAAATGCTTCACCATCGGCTCGCCGATGGGAACACTGTAGTCGACATACTCCAGGCCGCCGTAACCCGCCCGAGGATCGTCTTCGCGCGGCGTGTAATTTCCATCAGGAAGTTCCACGAGCGAATAATGCTCGCGAAGCGTAACGGCTTCAGGCGAAGGAGTAACGCTCGCGACGGCGCCGGAAAAGAGCCCTCCTCCGCGCCCTCCGCCGCCGACCGCCGCCCCGATCGGAGGGGGTCCTTGCGCTGGGCCTCCCGCTCCGCCGCGTCCGCCAGCGCCCCCCTCATTCGCAAATGTGAGAGTCACTTCGACTTCGGTGTTCTTCGGGAACGATTTCGTTCGCGCCATATAGAACGCGCTGCGCGCGCGATCTACTCGGTATGTTCCGGGGCGGAGCGCGCCGCCCGAATTGTTGCCGTCGCGCAGAAAGAAATCCGTGGCGTCCACAAGAACGCGGCCGTTGGTCTCGGCTGCCACGGGAAATCCCCAAAGCACGGAACTCGCGAAGGAATCGGCGACGGATCGCCTTTCCGCCGGATTCGGACTCGACGACCGGAACGACTCGTTGCCCTGAACGAGCATCACGCGCGGACCGACGCGCTGGAACGATACGACGCGGCCACCGCCCTCCTGACCGCGATCGAGACCAATATCATTCGACCCGAGCCCTGCGGCCAGCCCCGTGGCAAGAAGAAAGTCTTCATTCAGGCGCGGGATTTCAAGCCACAGAGAGCCCGTGCGTTCGTCCCAATAAATTGGAAAATAACCATCCTGCCGGGTCATTCCGGTGGTTCGTTCTTCAATCGAGGGAATGCGCGCGGGGACCTGCGCGGCTGCGTTTCCCCCACGGCCACCTTGCTGGGCCGGCAAAGAACGCCCAATCACAATCAGGCAAACGACGGCGGAGAAGAATTTGTTTCGCGGCATGCGGACACCTGTATTAGGTGAATTGTAAGCGACGCCGGAGGGAAGGAGGCTTCAGCCCGCGATCTTCTGGATAACGATACCGCCAAACCCGATGCGGAGGCGCAAATGATGCGCCGGAGCAGGCGCGGATGCAGCGAGACGTTCGCCGAACAGCATGTTGTGATGCGAATCGCCGGTCACCTCGGAGTAGACATCGCCGCCGGACTTGCTCTTCGCATCCACCGAATACTGCCCGGCTGCGGGGACCTGTAGAAGGATCATACCGGAAGTCGCCGCCGCGTCGATATCGCCGGCCACCTTTTCGATGACCACGTCGCCCGATCTGTGCCGGATGATCAGATTCGCTCCGCGAGGAACCCGGATGCGGTAATCGAAACGAACGCCCGATAACTTGTCACGCGGGACCGAGATAGTGGCCTCGCTCCCGGACACCACAGGCTTCGCCGCGGGAACTCGGTCCAGGTCTCCCTTCACCCGGTTTTCATTCTTGTTCCAGGCGTAGCGCGTTACGGTAACTTCGATCGCAGGTTGGTCCCAGCCTTCGATATTGAGTTCCCCGGTCGAGTTTTCAATCCGGATCGTTCCGTTTACGCTGAAGTCAACACGATTGGTCGTTACTGATTCAACGCTGGGAAGAGGCGCGCCCGCGAAAAGAGGCAGGCAGATACTCAAGGCCAGCACGGACGATCGGATCATGCGGTTACCGTCCCCTGCCCGGCGCGCGCGGCGCTGCATCCAGGCCATTCAGCCCGTTGCTGTAGAGCGGATCCATAGCGGCGATATCGGTCCGGTAGCTCACCGTGTTCGCTGAAGGAAACGTAGCCGGAACCTTCTGGGTTACCTTGCCCGTGGCCGCCCATTCGGTTCCGCGCTGAAACGTGGTGATAAAGCCTACGCAGCTCAGCGCGTTGATGTCATGGCCGAGCGCCGTGTGAAAGACTCGCCCTTTGCCGTAATCGATCACCATAAGCAGAGGCTCATCGCGTCCGGTACCATGATTCGCGGGATCGGAGTACGCGGTGGCAAGTACCTTCATGTGTTCGCCTGGCCCACGCAGACTGTTGTAGAGTTCGTCGCCCTGATGCATCCAGAGCTTCGGCAGACCTTTAACGATGGGATGCTCCGGGTCCCGGATCGTCATCTGATAGGGGATGCGCAGACCGTGATTCCCCGCCCTGCCCGGCGTCGTGTCCTGTTCGAGTTTGCCGTCCTTGTAATACCAGAGCGGTCCGGATGCTTCCGTGCGATTACGCCATCCACCCACACCGATCATCTTGTTGTACTCGGCCCACTGTCCAAACGAGTTGTCGGCCGCATGAACTGTCACAAGACCGCCACCATTTTTCATGTACTGCTCAAAAGAGGCCTTGAGATCGTCTGGCCACTCGGGTCCATCGTAATTGGAGACGATCACCTGATACTTGGCGAAGTCGGGATGGAAGTTGCTGAAGTCTTCCCCGCCCTTCGGCGCCGTGACCACATCAACCTGAAACAGGCCGGTCTCCTCAAGCTCCTTCTTGAGCACGGGGGTAACCTGTTGCCATTTGTGGTACGGGCCTCCGCTCTGACCATCGAGGAGCATCACGCGGATCTGCGCGGCGTTTGCGGGCGTGGAAAAAGAAGCGCCAGCCATCAGGAGCGCCGCTGAAGCGGCCAGAACGTTCATTCTCACAACGAACAATCTACATCAAACCGATCTGACGGGCATGTTTCATCGCTTCGACCGCGGCGCCGCGCGCTCCGGCGGTATCGCCGTTCGGCATGATGTGGATCGGAATATCCGCCTGCTCCGCGCGCTGAGGCGGCATTCCCTCACGAATCTTTCCGATGAACCACGCGCGAAACTCATCGCCGGTCTCAATTGCGCCTCCACCGACGATCAGCGCGTCGGGATCGAAGGTATTGATCATTTCGTCGAAGAAAAGTCCCAGCGCGTTGGCCTGCACCCGGAAAATCTCGCGGCACATCGGATCCCCGGCCTCGGCGAGGGCGCGGACGCGCTTCGCGGCTGATCCAAGATCGCCCACCCGGCCCAATTCATGACCCGGATAGCGCTCCAGAAAATACGGCAAGAGCGAAGATCCGATAGCCGTAAGGGAACACAGCGATTCCAGGTCTCCCGTGCGGCCGCAGTTGCACACAGGCCGAAGCCCTTCGATTTTCGGAATGTGCTGATAAGGAATCAGTACATGCCCGAGTTCGCCGCCGAACCCCCCGCGCCCTCGAATCACGTTGCCTTCAGCGATTACGCCGCCGCCCAGGCCAGTCCCGATGATCGCGGAAATCGAAGTCTCCGCCCGGCTCGCGCCGAACAAAACGAAATGACCCCAAAGAGCTCCGGCGTTACCGTCATTGAGATAAAGCACCGGCTTGGCCAGCCGCCGCTCCAGACCTTGCCGGATATCGAAGCCGCACCATTTGGGATGAACGAAGTTCGTAGACCCGCGCGCGCTGAAGACTCCGGTGGCGCTCGCCGGTCCGGGAGTATCGAGACCGATCACTGCAATGTCCGCAGACGACCGTCCGATTCGATCGGCCGCGATGTCCAAACCTTCAGCGATTTGCGACAGACAGATATCCGGACCTTCTCGCGCCCGCGCCGGGTGTTCACAGAGCTTTTCAATGAGAAAATTTTCGCGTTCGTCGATGAAGGTATAGTTGACCGACGTTCCGCCGAGATCGATTCCCGCTACGATGGCCATGTTCGTTTTGAGAGGGCTTGAATGCTCAGAGTATCAGGATGCCCTCGCGAGGGTTATGCTTTTCAGATGCTGAAGCGCCTGCGAACGGTTGGATTATTCCTGTTTTTCGCGGCGGCAGCCATGGCCCAGAACGCGGTGATTCGCGCGAGCCTGATCATCGATGGTCGCGGCGGCGTCCTGCGTGACCGGGAAATCGTTATCGCCAATGGGCGAATCGCGCGCATTGCCGCGCCCACGGGCAAACACACAATCGATTTGCGCGGATTGACTGTAATGCCGGGATGGATCGACACCCACGTCCATCCCACCTGGTATTTCAACAAAGAAGATCGCCTCGAACAGGGCCCGGGCCGCGGGTCGAAATCTACGCCGCAGCAAGCGGCGCTCTATTCCGCCGCAAATCTTTATGCAACGCTCATGGGCGGATTCACCACCGTGCAGAGCGTCGGCGCATCGCTCGACGAAGAACTGCGGGATCAGATTGCAAAAGGCGGGTTGGCGGGACCGCGGCTGCTCACGTCGCTGGCGCAGATCAACGAGAACAGCGGCGATCCCGCGAAGCTCCGCGAAACTGTGGACCGCCTGAAAGCCGAAGGCGCGGACCTGATCAAACTGTTCGCCACGGCAAGCATCCGCGACGGCGGCAAGATGACGATGAGTATCGAGCAGATCCAGGCCACGTGCGGGGAGGCGAAGAAGGTTGGACTGAGAACTCTCGTCCACGCGCATTCATCCGAGGGAGCGCGCGCGGCTGTCGAGGCGGGCTGCACTTCCATCGAACACGGAACATTTCTCGATGACGCAACCCTCGGACTGATGGCTTCGCGCGGCGTGTATTTCGATCCGAATTTTCTCGTCCTGCATAACTATCTGGACAACAAAGCGAAGTTCCTGGGGATCGGCAACTTTAACGACGAAGGATTCAGCTACATGGAAAAGGCGTTGCCTCTGGTGGCGGACGTCCTGCGGCGCGCCCGGGCGGCACACGTGAAAGTCGTGCTGGGCACCGACGCCGTGGCCGGGGCTCACGGACGGAACGCAGAAGAGTTCGTCTACCGCGTGAAGGACGGCGGAGAAAAGCCTATGGACGCGATGATGAGCGGCACATCCGTGGCGGCGGAGTCGATCGGGTTGGGCGGGAAGATCGGCACGGTAGCGCCGGGAATGAACGCCGATCTCGTCGCCGTTAACGGGGACCCGCTGGAAGACATAACCGCCGTCCGGCGAGTCGTGTTTGTTATGAGGGACGGGAAGGTTTATCGCGCCGATCTGGTGGCGCGGCGATAAAAGCAAATTCGATGTTCGACCTTTTTTCAGAGGAGATGCGCCGGAATCCGTTTGCGGCATATGACCACTTCCGCGCGACGTCTCCGGTCCTTCACGTGCCTCCGCCTTTCAACGGATGGATGATGTTCGACTACGCCACCGTGAAGCAGGTTCTGACCGATCATCAGACCTTCAGCTCTCGCATTCCCGCGTCACCGTTTTCGTTCATATTCACGGACCCGCCAGAGCACCGAAGGCTGCGAAACGTAATCTCGCGCGCCTTCACCCCGGATATGATCGCCGCTCTCGAGCCTTCCATCAGACAGATCTCACAGGAGCTGTTTGACGGGGCAGCCGAAACGGATTCGATGGATTTTGCTCGCGATATCTCCGGCCCCCTGGCCATGAAGGTGATCGCGGGAATCATCGGAATTCCGCAAGAGGACTGGTCGCGGTATCGGACCTGGAACGATGCGATCCTCGGCCTGACTTTCACGCGTTCGGGCACGGAGCGCGCCGAAAGGGCGATGCGGGATTTTCGCCAGGCGACGCAGGAGATGAGCGCCTATCTGGAGGACATGATCGCCGAACGCCGCAAGAGATCGCAGGACGATCTGCTGACGCGGCTTATTGCCGCCGAGGTGGACGGTGAAAGCCTGACCCATGCGGAAATCCTCGCGTTCTTTCAGTTGCTGATGTTCGCCGGGCAGGAGACGACGACCAATCTGCTCAACAATGCCGTCCTGTGTTTTCTCGAGTGTCCTGAAGCATGGAAACGGCTCGGCGGGGAGCCAGAGTTGCTCGCAGGCGCGATCGAAGAGGTCTTGCGCTTCCGATCGCCGTTTCAGTGGGCCATGCGAACGCCGACCCGCGACGTTGAAATTCATGGGCAGGTGATTCCGAAAGGAGCCTTGGTCCTCCCGATGATCGGTTCCGCGAATCGCGATCCCGCAGCTTTTGTTGATCCCAATCGCTTCGATATCACTCGTTCGCCGAATCCGCATATTGCGTTCGGACACGGCATTCATTTCTGCCTGGGAGCGCCTCTTTCGCGGCTCGAAGCGCGCGTGGCGTTGTCGGATCTCCTGAATCGCGTCGCAAGCTTCGAGTATGCCGGTGGCGATCCCTGGCAGCCACGGCCCGGTCTGATGGTGTATGGTCCCGCGAATCTGCCGATCACCCTTCGAATGAGAGAGCTTCACTAGGAAAGTGAAAGTTCGTTCAGATGGCAACGCGCATGCACTATCACTGGCGTGAGGTGCTCATATGGGTAAATTCTTTTTAATGAGTGTATTGGGTCTCGGGCTCGGAATCGGAGCCTCGCAGGCTGCGGAAGTGATCGTTCGGGAAAGACCGCCGGCAATGATCGTGGAACACCGCGCGGCGCGCCCGGGCCCCGGCTATGTCTGGGTTGGCGGATATCATCGCTGGGACGGCCGTGCCTACGTCTGGACGCCGGGCCGATGGGAAATGCCGCCTCGCGCGCATGCCGTGTGGGTAGCGCCTCGATGGGAGCATCGCCATGACGGCTATGTCTTCTTCGAGGGTCACTGGCGATAGCCTCGCCTGATATCACTTCAAACTGAAACGAGACGGGCAGCGAGATGTAACCGCTGCCCGTTCTTATTGTTTGGCCGAGATCAACCATCACCACCACCGCGGCGCGTTCGCGCGGCTTCAGAATTCCCACTGAAAACTGAACTGGACCTGCCGCGCATTCAGCGATTCGATGATCCCGCGATACGTGCTCAATCCGTAATACTGGCTGACCTGAATCGCATTCGTGTGGTTCGTCAGGTTATACACGCCGACACCGAACAGAAAAATACCATGATCCTTCCACCAGACGAAACCCTTGGTGACCCGAAGATCAACGTTGAACAGACCACGTTCATAAAACGGATTCCGCCCCAGTCCATCCGGTCGAGCAGTAATGGGGTAAGCGCCCGTTCCGTACAAGTCCGTCGTGGCAAGCGCGTTGACCGGCCGCGGGCTGCCCACTGAAAGGACTGGCGCGAGATCAAAATTCTCGCCGATTTTCTGCAGCCACGCGGGAGCGCCCAATTCATCCAGCGGAAGTTCGAAGAGACCGCTCGCGACCACTCGGTGCGCCTGATACTGTCGCGAGCGGGACCAGTCCAGGCGCGTATTGGCGGGATTCAGCGGTTGCTCGTTGAAGTCGCTCGCATCGTCGTACCCCGCGCCCGCTGTGTAGGCCACGAGATATGTCAGGTCCTTCCTCAGACGGCGGCGCAGCGTCACGCTCACTCCCTGATATCGCGAGCTGGCGCTCTGCTCCAGCAGAAATTCCGGAGGCAGCGTCAACGCCGCGTTGCGAAGACGCGGCAGATGATGACCGGCGATATTCATGTACTCGACCGTCAGCGTCGTATCGGCGTTCAGGGAGCGCTCAGCGCCGCCGGTGAATTTACGCGCGTAGGTGGGGTTGGATGCGAACGCCGATTGGGGACGATAAACCGATATCGGAACGCTCGGTATAGGGGCCGGGAGCGTCCCGCCTTGAGACAGATCGAACGCGTTCACCGCCGCCGCGCCTTCGGCGTACTGCTCAAAACCGTGGATGCCGTCTTTTTGGATCGCGTCGTTCAGGAACGCCAGCGGATATCGGTCGTAGAACAAACCAGCCCCGGCGCGGAAGACCCATGGTCCACGACCCTTCGGCTGCCACGCCAGACCCAGACGTGGAGCGATATTACGCAGCGCGTTGCCGAATGGCCTCGGCAATGCCTGCGCTTCGTACCGCACACCGCCCACAACCGTCAATCCCGCGACAGGCTTCCATTGGTCCTGCGCCCAAACAGCGACGGGGTCGGTCGTGTACCTCGTTTCGGCATTGCCGAACGCCTGGAGAAACAGATCCGGCGTACCGCCGACAAACGCGTCCAACGTCGGAAAAACGAAGATGCCCGCGAATCGATTCGCCAGACGCGCATCGAGCGACACGCGTTGAATGGAAGCGCCGAATCCAAAGAGGTGTTTGCCGCGCACCAGCGACGCAGATTCCACTAGCTGCGCATGATCCTCTGTACGAGAAGAATTGAGAACGGGCGATTGCCCGATGCTGACGACGCCGGGGATCTCCAGGAACGCGCCGCGCGAGTCCGGCGTGAGCTCGACTGTGCGCCGCGCGAATTGAAACCGCAACTCGTTGACGAACGTGGGGCTGCCGATCGCTTGCCACGTCGAAGCGAACGACTGGTCCTTGTTGTGGCTGTTGCCCCGCGCTGATTCCTCGGTAAAGTTGTCGCCGCCGAGCACGTCGCGCGAAATGTTCGCTCCGGAAAAGGCGTAGCGGGCGGCGATCTGATGGGAATTGCCAAACAAGTGCGTCAGCTTGAAGGAAGTCTGAGTCGAGGATGACGCCACCGGAAACAATCCCTCGGAAACACTGTGGACGGCCGCGCGAGCATACATCGGGCTCGCGAGCGCGGAATTGATTTTGCCTTGCGCGCCGGGCTGTTCTATCTCCGAGAACTCCTCTGAGTTTTCCAGTTCGCCTTCGATGGTCGCGGCGAAAAACGTCCGGTCCCGCTGGAGCGGCCCATTCAGCGCCGCTTCCGGCTGATACTGCCTCCGGGCGGGTCGGGCGTTGGTTTCCGCTTCCGGGCTCCTCGCTTCAATGAAGGAGTCCGCCGCGAAAAGATTCACATCTCCGTGAAAACGGTTCGTTCCCGAAAGCGTCACGACATTGAGATTGCCTCCAGCGGCGCCGCCGAACTCAGGGGCTACGTCCGACGCGGTGACGCGAAACTCGGCTACAGCTTCCTGACCGATCGCTACGCGGCTCGAGCCGGTCGTTTCATCGCGGTTCTCGAGACCATCTATGGAAAGGCCGTTGTTACGCGGACGCATTCCGGCGAAGCTGAAGCCGCTGTCCGGCATGGCGCTGCGCACGCCTGCCTTGCTCCGCAACGCATTCGAACCGGCGGCCGGCGCAAGTCCGGGAGCAAGCAGTACCACGCCAAGATAACTGCGGCTCTGCGAAGGCGTTTCTTCCAGAACCTCACCTGTTATTCCCACACCCGCTGTAGGCGCGGTAGTATTCAACGCTTCGGGCTCAGCGCCAACGTTGATGGAGGTGTCGGCCGTAGCAAGAGCCAGGTGAATCGGTTCCACCGTAGTCTGATCGAGCGACAGGGCGACATGCGCGATCTCGGCGGTCCGAAACCCCGCCTTTTGACATCGAATCGTGTATGAGCCAACAGGGAGCGCGGGAATTCGATAACGGCCCTCGGTATCGGTACTGAGGGCGCGCGAAAAGCCGGTGTCTTCCCCCGTTATCACGATGGTCGCTTCGGGCACACCCAGGCCCGACGGATCTGTGACGATACCTTCGACTGTCGCCGATTGCGCAAACACCCCAAAGGCGAACGCAGCGTGGATCAGCCAGCCCAGCGCGAGGCGCAACGAGAGTTGTTCTGCCATTCGCCGGCGGCTGGGGTTGAAGCATTTGCCTGAAAGCACTGCCGATATTGGATCACGGCAGGCTTGGCGCACCTGCAGTGATCAGAAGCGTACCCTATACGAGAGGCTTTGAATGGCAAGTTCCACGAGAGACGCGCAACCTGCTGCGGCAGACCGCACCGAGTATTACGTGCGCCTGAATCGGTACGGCGCGGCGCCGCTTTGGGAGGCGCTCAAGGGTCTCGTGACGCCTCAGCCGCAGCCGTCCTGCGTGCCTGCGATCTGGCGTTACGCCGAACTCAGGCCGCTTCTGCTTGAGGCAGGCGACCTGATCAGCGCGCATGAGGCCGAACGGCGCGTATTGGTTCTGGAGAACCCCGCGATACCCGGAATGTCGAAAGCCACCGACAGCCTTTATGCCGGTCTCCAGCTCGTTCTGCCCGGCGAGATCGCCGCAAGTCATCGCCACACCGCCTCAGCCCTCCGCTTTGTAATCGAAAGCGAAGGCGGTTACACCGCGGTCGACGGCGAAAGGACTACGATGCATCGCGGCGACTTTGTCATCACTCCGCGCTGGACTTACCACGATCATGGCAATCCGGGTAACTCGCCGGTCATCTGGATGGACATTCTCGATATCCCGCTGGTCAACTTTCTTTGCGCGAGTTTCGCCGAGCGGCATGAGAGCGAGACTCAGCCCTTAACGCGGCCCGAGGGCGATTCCTTCCGCCGCTATGGCCACAATCTGCTGCCAGTCGATTACGATGGCGCGAGCCTCAACTCGCCGGTTTTCAATTATCCCTGGGCCCGCACGCGCGAGATGCTCGCCGGACTTGAGCGCAACGGTCCTGTTCATGCCTGTCACGGCTTCAAAGCGCGTTTCACGAATCCGGCTACCGGAGGATACGCGATGGCGACCATCGGAACATTCGCGCAACTGCTCCCGCGCGGCTTCGACGGTCAGACCTATCGCTCGACAGATTCGACGATTTTCTGCGTAGTCGAAGGAACCGGCGAATCGTGCGTCGGTGGACAAACCCTCCGCTGGGCCCCCAACGACATTTTCGTCGTCCCCTCCTGGACTCCGGTGAGCCACAAGCCGGACGCAGATGCAGTGCTTTTCAGCGCGTCGGATCGACCGGTTCAGCAAGCCTTCGGACTCTGGCGCGAAAAGCCAGGCGAGTAGTCAGTAAGAGGCGCGGCGCAGCCCCAGCATCGCAAGCGCGGAAACCGCGGCTGGTATGGCGGAAGCCAGAAACACATCCTGTGAAGACCATCTCATCGCGATGAGTTGCGCGCCGATGAATGGTCCCAGAATCGCGCCGATCCGCCCGATGCCCAGCCCCCATCCAATTCCCGTTGAACGAAGTTCGATCGGGTAATAGACTGCGGCGAAGGCGTTGACGCCCGGCTGCCCTCCCGGTACTGCCCAGCCCGCGACAAATACCGTCGCAAAGAGCAGCGGCAGCGAACGAAAAACCTGACCCGTCAACGCGATCGCCACCGCCCCGATCGCGAACCCGGCGGAGAGCGTTCGCACGAATCCCAGGCGTTCAATCAGTTTGCCGTTCCCGAGCGATCCGATCGTTCCCCCGATCTGGACGGCAGCCCCCACGAGCGCCGCGATCGACGTGCTGTAGCCGGCATCGCGCGTTACCGTCGGCACCCAACTCGCCAGAAAATACAGGTTCAGAAGGTTCATGAAATTCACGACCCACAACAGGATCGTGATGCCGGAGCGGCCCTCCTGAAACAAGCGAGCGACGGGCGCGCCTTTCCGCTCCTTTTCCGCAGTAACGAAAGCGGAGTCGACATCCACAGGGTCGCTCGGTTCCATGCGACTCAACAATTCCGCGATCCTTGCCGGATCCTTTCGGCGAACGGCCAGAAACGGCAGCGACTCCGGCAGGAAGAACATCATGAGGACGCCGACAACCAGCGGAACCGCGCCCCCGAACACGAACACCGAACGCCATCCGTAAGCGGGAATCAGCCAGGCCGAGATCAGACCTCCGAGCGCCGCGCCCGCTGTGAACCCACACGACACCGCCATCATGGTCAGTACGCGGATCCGCTTCGGGCTGTATTCGCCCGCAAGGCTCATCGCGCCGGGCATCATGCCGCCCAATCCGAGGCCGCCGAGAAAGCGAATAGTCAGCAATTGACCAATCGAGCCCGCGGTTGCGGTCAGCAGCGTGAGAAGCGAAAAGTAGAGCGTCCCGAAGATCAGTACGGGCCGGCGGCCGACGCGGTCCGCCAGCGCACCGAGAAACAGCGACCCCAGCAGCACGCCGATCAAAGCCGAGCTGAAAACCGGTCCCATAGCGGAACTCGGAATATGCCAGTCCCGGACCAGAGCAGGCGCCACGTATCCCATCGCCTGAACGTCGAAGCCGTCCATGATCAGGCACAGCCCGCACAGCGCGAAGACGATGATGTGCAAGGGCCCGACCTTGCTGGAATCAATTCGGTCACCCACATCGACGACGCGCGCGGTCATTGCTTTCGACCTGTTGTATCATCCATGTTCCCTATGAAGATCTGCCGGTTTGACGACAACCGGGTGGGGCTGGTCGAAGGACCGGCGATTCGCGACGTTACCGCCGCGCTCGACTGCCTTCCCGCTGTTCGCTACCCGTTTCCTGCGGGTGATCTCATGATTTCGAATTTCGAACACGTGCTTGCCCGTGCGCGTGAAATCGCTGGCGCATCGCCGCTGATCCCAATCGAAAGCGTGAAGTTGCTAAGCCCTGTCGCGAACCCGACCAAAATCGTAGCAGCGCCGGTCAACTATCAGAAGCATCTGGACGAAGTGCGCGGCGACGCGCAGATTCACCAGAACACGCCGGGTCACACCATTACGATTCAGAAGGCCGGTCTCTTTCTGAAGGCGAACAGTTCTCTTGTGGGGCCGGGCGAAGGCATCGCGCTCCGGCATCTCGATCGACGAAACGACCATGAGGTCGAAGTCGCGATGGTGATCGGCCGCAAGGCGAACAACGTTTCGCGCGCGGATGCGTTGACCTATGTCGCCGGATACGCGATTGGTCTTGACATCACGATTCGCGGCCCCGAGGACCGCAGTTTCCGCAAGTCGCCGGATACATACACCGTTCTCGGCCCCTGGCTGATCACGGCGGATGAAATTCGCAACCCCGGCGAACTGAATCTGGATATCTCGGTTAATGGCGAGCAGCGCCAAAACTCGAACACTCGCTACATGATTCTCGACCCAGCCGCGCTGATCGAGCTTGCTTCGTCTTTCTATACGCTCTATCCGGGGGACGTCATCATCACCGGGACACCGGAAGGCGTCGGCCCGATCGTCCCGGGAGACAGGATTCTCGCGCGCGTGGAGCGAATCGGTTCGATGGAGGTCGCCGTGGGCGAGGCGTCGTGATCGAGGGTTCTGGCGGACAGCGGGGATCGGGTTCAGTGAGCACGAGGAGCGAATTGCGGTCGGACCGAACGAGCCCATAGCGACATTCGGATAGACTACCAGAGGAGGCCGCACATGACTGATCTGGAGCGGGGTCTGGGGGCTCGCTGGTTCGAGGAGGTATGGAACAAAGGGAATCGAGCGGCGATTGCCGAAATGCTTGCGCCAGAAGCTATTCTTCATGAGGGCAATACAGACTCCGTCGGTCCGGAGGGCTTCTATGCGTTCTACGACCGGCTGAACGCGGCGTTTTCGGAATTCCGAATCACGATTCACGATACGATCGCGGAGGGCGACCGGGTCTGCGTCCGTTGGACCTGCAGTTGTAAGCACACCGGCGATGGGCTAGGCGTGCCGGCGACGCAGAGGGTGGTTCACGTGACTGGAATTTCCATACTACGCGTTGCAAATGGCCGGATGGTCGAAGGTTGGCAGAATTGGGACATGTTGAGAATGATGGAAGATATTCAAGGGCTGAGCCGGTCAGCCACATACGTCAACTAGTCTGGTCGCGCTCAGTAATTCACCCGCAACAACGGCATCACCGAAGGCTTCCACGCCAAAATGGAAGTCCTGCAGCCAAGTACGGGTTTCGCAACTTTCAGAACTACAGACTTGAGGATTAATGTAATGTGTCCCTGAGGGTCGGTCAGACGGCTCTTGCCCCGTTAAGTGCGTGGAGCCATAGAGCCTTCTTATCACGGGGATTCTGGCGGAGAGGGGGGGATTCGAACCCCCGGTAGCTCTTTAGGAACTACGACGGTTTAGCAAACCGCTGCTTTCGACCACTCAGCCACCTCTCCTTGGGGATGTGACCTGATTTCAGGTACTTGCGGTCTTTGCCACTATAGCACAGGGAGGCGCGCGTCAGCCCTTCGCAACGCCAAGCCATTGAATCATCTGCCTCAGCGCCTCGTAAGCGCGAAGCCGAGCGGCATCCGAATCTTCTCCCTCGGCCCGATCGATCTGTTCACGCATCTGACGAAAAACAATCGGGTCCAGAGACAGCAGAGCATCCGAGGCCGACGCGGCGTACTTCACCAGAACGTATCGAATAATCCGGTCAACCGGAACGCCGGTGAGCGCGCTCAGATTCTGAAGCGTCGGCATAGGGTCCGCCGCCGAATAGCATTCGACTTCCGATCGGAAATTCGCGTGACGCCCCAGGAGAGCCCGCGCCTCACCCACAAGAAAAAGCGACCCGGTGATGAACGTCGGCATCGGCAGTTTCCGCGCCAGAGCAACCGCGTCGATGAGTGACGTCGCCGTCTTGAGATTCGGATGATCCGTCATCTCAGCAAGCGCTTCCGGATTAAGAGCACGCGGCTGATTGGGCGCCGTGACGATCACCTCGGCCGCAAGCGGCAGAAGGGTATTGGTCACCTCATCCACCGCCTTGTCGCGCATCGCCCCGTAAATCATTCGGATCGGTTCGTCCGCGTAAAACCGCCGGATGTATTGCGCCAGCGCTTTCGCACCCGCGGGATTGTGGGCCCCGTCGAGAATGAAGTTTTCCGCGATCCGCTCCAGACGCCCCGGCCATTCGGCGCGGGCGATCCCTTCGCGAATCGCCGCCGCCGAAACTCCAAAGACCGCGAGCGCCGCCACCGCCGTGCGAGCATTCTCCATCTGGTGCTCTCCAGGGAGCGGACATTCAATCGGAATCTCCTCATCCCCGGCAAGCAGGAACCGGCTGCCGAATCGATCCATTTCGAGAGACTCTATTCGCCACGCGGAAGAATGCGACAGGGGCACATTCAGTTCGAGAGCCTTCCGCTCCAGCACCGCAAGGGCTTCGGGCCGTTGTTGCGCGAAGACCGCCCGGCGTCCTTCCTTCAGAATTCCCGCCTTCTCTGCCGCGATCGATTCAATACTCGACCCGAGAAACGCCTCATGATCGAAATCAATCGGCGTAATGACGGATATCTCCGGCGCCACAATATTCGTGGCGTCGAGCCTGCCGCCCAGACCGACCTCCAGCACGACGATCTCAACCCCCGCGCGCTCGAACACGAGAAACGCCATCGCAGTCACCGTTTCGAAGAAACTCGGATGACCGTCAATCCGTTCGCGCGCAAGCAACCGCTCGGCCGCTGCGTGAACCTGCTCGAACGCTTCGACCCAGACGGACTCCGCGACCATCTCCCCTTCCACGCGAATCCGCTCGCGTGGATCGACCAGGTGCGGCGAAGTGTAGAGTCCGGTCTTCAGCCCGGAAACGCGCAGCGCGGATTCGATGAAGGCGCAGACGGAACCCTTGCCGTTAGTCCCCGCCACATGGACGAATCGAAGCCGCTCCTGCGGATCGCCCAGTTCGCGCATCATTTCGCGAATCCGTTCCAGATCCCACTTGACGGTTTTCAATTCAGGGCCAAGAGAAAAGAGAAAGCGAACCGTCTCGGCGAAGGTCATGCGGCGGCGGCCGGACCGACGAAGAACTCGAGGGCCGCCGCGATCCAGGCCTTCATCTCGGATCGTTTTACCACGGCGTCGAGCATGCCGTGCTTCAAAAGGAACTCGCTGCGCTGAAAGCCTTCCGGCAGCTTTTGCCGGATAGTCTGCTCGATCACCCGGGGGCCTGCGAACCCGATCAACGCGCCCGGCTCGCCGATATTCAGGTCGCCCAGCATCGCCAGGCTCGCGGTAACGCCGCCGGTCGTCGGATCGGTCAGCACGCTGATGTAGGGAATGCGCGCCTCGTCAAGGCGCATCAGCGCGGCGGATATCTTCGCCATCTGCATCAGACTCACGGCGCCTTCCTGCATGCGCGCGCCGCCCGACGCCGAAACGATCACGAGCGGGATGTTGCCCTCGATGCATCGCTCAATCGACCGCGTGATCTTTTCTCCCATCACCGACCCCATGCTGCCGCCGATGAACTTCGGCTCCATCGCGCAGATGTTGATGCGGCGCCCATGCAAGAGCCCGGTAGCCGAGATCAGCGCGTCATTCATCGAGTTCGCGGCCTTCATCGACTGAAGCCGCTCTTTATAGGACTTCTGATCGACAAACTCCAGGGGGTCGGACGAGGCGAGTTCCGCGTCCCGCTCCTCGAAGACGCCGTCGTCGAAAAGCATCTCGAGCCGGCCGCGCGCGTCGAGACGGAAATGGTATCCGCACTTCACGCACACGTTCAGGCTCGCCTCAAGGTCCTTCTTCCAGATGATTTCGCGGCAGCCGTCGCACTTGCGCCAAAGCCCCTCGGTGCGGACGGTGCGCTCGGCATTCTCGGGCGCGGGCTGTTTGTCGGCGTGCGAATCTCTTTTAAACCAAGACATGAAGTCGGAGGAAACCCGCGTCTATCTCGGGTAGGGATGTCCTCGCAATATTGTAAACGCCCGGTAAATCTGTTCGGCCAGCACCGCCCGGGCGAGTTCGTGCGGCATCGTCATCGCCGATAGCGATACGAGCAGATCGGCGCGCTCCCGCCAGGCCGGAGGAAGCCCGTCGTGCCCGCCGATTACAAACACCAGATCGTGTCCCCGCATTTCGGCGTCCCGAAAGATGTTGGCGAAAGCGTCTGAGTCGATCGCCTTGCCCGCAGGGTCCAGCAGAATCTTCCGCGCTGTCGGGTGTTTGGCCCAGAGGTCAGCGCGATCCGGTTTGATCTCGGTCATCGTGGTCGCAGCGTACCGGTGCGCCCGCTTAATGTATTCCGCGGCGAGAGCATTAGCGTATACGTCTTTCGGCTTGCCGGAGTAGTAAAGAAAGACCTTCACCCGGCGAATTATTCTTCAGCCGGAATCATAACGGTCGTACCCTGCCGCCAGAGCCGGTCGAGATCGTAGAACCCGCGCGCTTTTTCAGAAAACACGTGAACAATGAGATCGGAATAGTCGCTCAGAATCCACTCGCCCTGGTCGTAGCCCTCGATGCTCGTAGCGCGCTCGCCGCGTTTCTTCAGACGAAGCGCGACTTCATCCGTTATGGCCTGCATCTGTTTCGGATTGGAGCCATTGCAGAGAACGAAGTAGTCCGTGAAAGTGGTAATTCCGGACAGGTCGAGGACTTTGATGTCGGTCGCTTTTTTCGATTCGGCGGCTCGAACTGCAGTGAGCCAGGTCGGCTCTTCGTGTTCGGAAAGCTCGGTTTGCGAAACGTCGTGCTCTGAAACGGGGTCGGTTGTGGGGCGCTTTTTTGTGGTCGTCTCTGGTCTTGACAGAAACTTCCCTCCCATCGCTATCGTACTATAAAGTAAGCGTGTTTTATCGTTTTGCCGCGCTCGCGGCGTTCACCGTCGCGGGACTTCTTGCTCAGTCTGAGCAGACTACGCCTCAACCGTCGGAGGCCTCCGCCGTTCCCGAACTCAAGCCAGACATGAACGATCCTGGCGTGATTCGCGCGCAACGGGATCTGGATCGCATTAAGATGCTGATCGGCGAAGGCGCCCTGCCCTCGATGCGGTTGCGCGTCGCCCAGGAAGATCTTCAGAACGCCCTTGACATGTCGATTCTGAGAGCAAACCTCTACGGCAAGGACCTGCTGCCCGAGCAGGCGGATCAGATGGTAGCCATCGCACAGCAGATGGTGCTTCGCAAGCAACGCTCAATGATCGAAATGCAGCGGCTTGTGGAGTCGGGCGTAATCTCCCGGGCCGAAGCCGAGTCCACCGGCGCCGATTATGACCGCGCGCAAACCGAACTCCACCTCGCCGAGACGCGGGCAAAGCTGATTCAGCAGATGGCCGAATCACTGCGCCTCCAGAAACTCATCGCGAGCTACGAAACGCAGGTCGAATCACACCCGGACTGGGCCGGTAAGGTCTACACGAAGTACGACGGCAGCGGATACTTCAATCACGCGGATCTGGGCAAGATCGAACTGGCATTCACGAATCAATTCTCCAAACCGCTGCCCATCAGCGCCGACGGAGAGACCGCTTTGCACCGTTCGCTCGGCTTCGATCATCGCGGGCGGGTGGACGTCGCTGTAAGTCCCGATCAGCCTGAAGGCGTCTGGCTGATGCAGTATCTCCAGAAAAACAAGATTCCGTATTTCGCGTTTCGAATGGCCGTTCCCGGCATGGCTACCGGGGCGCACATTCACATCGGCACATCCAGCACTAAGCTGATCGCGGCGGACTGACCGGTTGCGCCACGCCGGGCCAGGGCTCGACGTGAACCAGAACGTCCGCAACCCAGGGCAATCTTTCCTTCATTCGCTCGCGCACATTCTGCGCGATCTCGTGTCCGTCCCGCACGGAGATGTCGGGATCGACCTCCAGGTGCAGGTCGACATGATACTTGAGACCGGTCTTGCGAGCGAAGCATTTCTCCACGCCCCTTACATTCGCCACACTGAGCGCAGTCTGTCGGATTCGCTCTACTGCAGAGTCGTCCGGCATCGTATCCATGAGGTGGAGCGCCGCGTTGTGGGTGACGCGCACAGCGGTAACCATGACGATGAGTCCCACTGCAAAAGCTCCGTAATGGTCGGCGTGCCGAAACCGCTCCGGCGACCACAACGTGAGTGAGAGCGCCCCCAACGCCACAAGGCCGGACAATATGTCGATTGCGTCATTCGCGGCGTCAGCCACCAGAGACTCGCTTCCAATGGCTTTCCCGTGTCGATATTTCAGAGCCACCAGACCGCACTTTGCCGCGATGGAGACAACCAGCGGAATCAAAGCCCACCACGCAGGCACGAGCGCATCCGATGCGCCGGTGATACCGTGCCACGCGATCAACCCGCCGGCAATTAAAAGAAAGAACCCAATCAATAAGCCAGTCAGCGTCTCGACGCGCCCGTGCCCGTACGGATGATCGTGGTCGGCAGGCCGCGCCGCAATGATGAGTCCCACCAGCACCAGACCGGACGCGAACACATCCGCGGCCGATTCGAAACCGTCGGCCAGGACCGACGATGACCCGGCTCGCCACCCCGCCGTGATTTTGATCAGCGCCAGCAGACCGCTGACGACCATACCGATAATGGCGATCCGGCGGGCTTTACGCATCAGCCGCGGGGCGTCCGCCGGTATGGGGAACTGATGTAGTGCTGCGATTCCCGCGCCGCTTCCGCCTCGGGCGCAAGCTGAACCACTTGACGGTAGACCGGTACCGCAAGATTGTGCCGATTCTGCAAATCGTAAATCTGCCCCTGCCTCATGAGCGCGAGAGCCCCGGTATTGAGGTCAAGTTCATTTAACTGTCCTGCCGACGCCGTCGCTTTCTGAAGACTCGCCAGCGCGTCATCGAGGTCATCGAACCAGAACTGCAGGTTACCGGTTTCGTAGTAGATCTTCTCCCAGGGGACGCGGGTATATCCCGGAACGTTATCGCGCTTGCGCTGCGCGATATCGGCTAGAGTATCGAGCGCGCGTTTGCGCTGGCCGGCGGCGCCGTACATCTGAGCGAGTTCGAACCGAAGCAGGTAGTTCCGCGGGAAACGATTCGAAAGCTGCTGTACTAAAGCGATCGCGCGCTGTGTATGCCCTTCGCGGCGGTAAAGCGCGCACAGCACAACCTCCGCGTCGACTTTGTTGGCATGGCCTTTTTGCGCCACCTCTTCGATCGTGTGGATCCCCCGCTGCTTATCACCGTGATAACCGGCCACGAAACCGAGTGTCCGCATCGACCACGGCAGGCTGCCGATGATGTAATCGTAGACCCCCTGAATCAGCCTCGCGTCCAAGAAGTTCGGATCGATCTGAGTGGCCTGGGTATCCAGTTTGTGCGCCTTCGAGGAATCGGACAGCGACGCCATCCATGTCTTCCGCACGAGAAAGCCCCAATTGGCACGCTGGCCCAGCGCCACGGCCATCATGTGCATTGCCTGAGCGTCCCGCGGGTTCGTCGCAAGCCGCTGCTGGCACAACCGCAGCGTTTCCGCAGTTTCGGCGAGGAAGCGTTTCTCTACGTCCGGCGGAGGCTCCATGCGCGCGCGCCGCACAAATGAGTTGTTGCCCGTCACCATCTCGCTGTCGAGAGCCCCATCGCGCAGCAGTTCACGATAGAGAAGCGTATAGGCGACGTAACTGTGAAGCTCGGGATTCTGCGGATCGGCGGCGAGCGCCTTCTCATAAAGCGCCAGAGACACGTCGTAATCGAGGTTGTACGACGCATCGTACGCCTCCTCCATCAGCGTGCCGGCGCGGCAAACCGTCACGCAAAGCGCGACTATTAAGATCGTGAGCCGCATTCCTCGCTTTCATTTTACGAAGGACGGAAGATACGGAGTTGCGCTTGACCGGATGAGGCACAATGGTCTGGATGAAAAGCCTGCTCTCCTTGCTCGCGCTCGCCCTGACGATCTCGATTCCGATGGCCGCCGCCCAGAACTATACCGCTGAGAAGACGACCGATCATGGCGTCGATGTCATCCGTCTGGCGGACGCCGCGAAGGGAGTTGAGGTGCTGATCGCGCCGTCGATCGGCAACCGCGCCTATGCCATGAACGTGCACGGCAAGAACATACTTCATCTCGGCGCGGAAGACGTTGGGCAACTAAAACAGAGACCGGGCCTGAGCGGCATTCCGTTCCTCGCTCCGTGGGCCAACCGCATGGCGGATGGCGGATTCTGGGCCAATGGAAAGAAGTACACCTTCAATTCGGCGCTGGGCAGCACGAGGGTTGCGCCCACCGGAATCGCTATGCACGGCATGCTATCGAGTTCCGGGCTCTGGGAAACGACTGAAATCAAGGCGGACTCAAAGGGAGCGTGGGTGACCAGCAGACTCGAATTCTGGAAGTATCCGGAACTGATGGCGAACTGGCCCTTCGCCCATGAGTACGAAATGACATACCGGCTCGCCGACGGCGTCCTTGAAGTGAGGACCGCGGTGACGAACAAGAGCGTAGAACCCATGCCGCTCGCGCTGGGCTATCACCCGTACTACGAGCTTCCGGGCGTGGCGCGCGATGAGGCGACGGCGCACATCCCCGCGAAAACCGCGGTCATAACCGACGACCGTCTGGTACCGACCGGCGAAATGAAGCCGATGGATCTTCCGGACCCGACGCCTCTTAAAGGACGAACGCTCGACAACGGCTACACAGATCTCATTCGCGATGCGCAGGGTCACGCCACGTTCTCACTCGAAGGCAAAGGAGAGAAGATCGAGGTCGCTTACGGGCCGAAGTGGATCGTCGCGGTCGTATGGGAACCGGCCAATCAGAACTTCATCTGTTTCGAGCCGATGGCCGCGATCACCAACGGACCGAACCTTGCGCATGACGGCAAGTATCCGGCGCTGCAATCAGTGGCTCCCGGCGAAACCTGGCGCGAAAGTTTTTGGGTGCGCGCCAGCGGGATCTGATTTGGGACTGAATTCGCCGGCTCGGGATCCCGAATTTGAGCGGCGCGTCCGTCTGCAGATCGAAGCATTCGCCCGCAACACGCCATACCACAGTCTGGAACTACCTGACGGCAGAACCCTGCCGGGGCTGATCCCGGTCGCGAACCTTCGTGCCCGCCTCGATGCGTACCCGCTTCCCCAGGACCTTCGCGGCATGCGGGTTCTGGACATCGGCGCCGCGTCCGGATGGAACAGCTTTGAATGCGAGCGCCGCGGAGCGGACGTGGTGGCTGTCGATTACGTCGAATACGACGAGTTCACTGCTGTAAAGCGTCTGCGCGACTCAAAAGCAGAGTACGTCATCGCGGAGATGGAGGAGATCACTCCCGAGCGATTCGGCCGTTTCGATTACGTGCTGTTCTTCGGTGTGCTCTATCATCTGCGGCACCCGCTTCTCGGGCTCGAACGAGTGTGCTCCGTCACACGCGGCTTTGCCCTGATCGAATCGCTCGTCATCGACACGGAGCCCACCCCCGACCGCTGCTTCCTGGAATTCTACGAAACGGATGAGTTCGGCGGCCAGATCGATAACTGGTTCGGCCCGACGACTCAGTGCCTGATCGCAATGACGCGCGCCGCAGGATTCCCGCGCCTGGACCTTTTGTATGTGGACCAGCGCCGCGCGGGCCTGGTCGCGCACAGGCGTTGGGAGTCCAACGAGGAGGCGGGCCCACCGAACCGGGCGCCCTTCCTTTATTCGGCCCTGAACAATCGGCACGATGACAACATTTTCCAGCCGGGAAAAGACGAGTACCTTTCGATCTGGTTCCGGCGCCCGGGAGAGTTGACGCGCGAAGACGTTCTCATCGAGGTTGACGATCTTGGCGTCCCCGCGCTCATCCTCCGGAATCATAGCGATGATCTTTGGCAGGCAAATGCGAAGACGCCGCCCGGTCTCGATCCGGGCGATCACGAGGTGCGGATTGGAATCCGCCGCAGCGGCTTCAGCGAGACTTTCCGTATCCGCGTGCTTCCGCCGGGAGCGGACCGCGCCTCCGGACGAACCGAGTTCCGCGAAGAACAGAAACGGATTCCGCCACCGGCGCAGATCCACGCTGAGAACACTATGGATCGGAGCACGACGTTCCGCGGGTTTCGGGGCGAGTCTCTCGCTCTCCGTTTCAGACACCTGGGCGAACGGCTCGATCTTTCGCGCGTGCAGTTAACCGTGGACGACGCGCCGTGGCCTCTCCTCTCAGTTGAGCCCTGGGAGCCAGGATCCTGGCAGATAAAAGCCCGATTGCGCGGGCTTCCCGCCGGCGCGCATGATCTCCGGCTGCGGACGTCCTGGAGCAGCTTTTCAGACCCGGTCCGGATCGAGTGCCGCCAGGATTCCGACTAACGATTCCTTTGTCGTATCGTCCAAACACCGAAAGGACGACCCGAATATGAAGACTTGTCTCGTGACCCTTGGCGCGCTCTCACTCGCCGCGTGTGGCCTGCTTGCCCAAACGCCCACCATGACCTGCGAGCACCAAGGCAACCGGAACGCCAATAATTTCTGCGAGATCCGGGAATCCACAGTTACTGCCTCCGCTCTTTCGGTGAACGGACAGACGAACGGCGGTATCAGCATCAAAGGCGCCGACCGGTCGGATATCCTGGTTCGGGCGATGGTGCAATCTCAGGGCGAATCCGACGGGGAGGCGCGCGCAACAGGCGCCCAGGTCTTCGTTCGCACAGCTGGCGGAACGGTGCAGTCAGACGGACCATCGGGAAAAAGCTGGTCCGTTTCTTATGAAATCTTTGTGCCGCGGACCACTCCACTCACTCTGAGCACCCATAACGGCGGAATCTCAATCAGCAGCGTCGAGAGTGCGATCGAGTTCCATGCGCAAAACGGAGGGATCAGCCTGAAGGACGTCGGCGGCAACGTTCACGGCGACACCGTGAACGGGGGAATCTCGGTCACGCTGTCCGGGAATGCCTGGCGGGGACAGGGCCTCGATGTGAGCACCAGCAATGGCGGCGTATCAGTACACCTGCCGCAGCAGTATTCGGCGGTCCTGGACACTGCCACGGTGAACGGCGGAATGAGCGTGAAAGGTCCCAACGTGGTGTCGCTTGTGCGGGGCGACCGGCACTACAGCACAACTTTGGGCAGTGGAGGCGCCGTGATCCGCATCCGCACGCAAAACGGCGGGGTATCGATTTCCCAGTCGTGATAGACTCCCGGAATGTCCGGGAGCGTATCGGCCGCGCTGGCCTCTGCCACGGCGGTTTGCGCCGCTGCGTGGGCGGTCCGCGGACGGTCGTCCGCCGTGTTCGCGCCCTCAGTCTGGCGCGCTCAACCCGGACGTAGAGCGATTGCGCTTACGTTTGACGACGGCCCCTCGCGCGGAACGCCGGAGTTGCTGCGGACGCTTGCCGAATATGGCGTTCCCGCCACTTTTTTCCTCATCGGCTCGAATGCCGAGCGCCTGCCGGATATAGCCCGCGCGACTGCGGAAGCAGGGCACGAAATCGGAAATCACTCCTATACGCACCCGAATTTCGCTCTGACGCGTCCCTCATTCATTGGGGCCGAGTTTCAGCGCGCTCAGGAGGCGATCGAACAGATAACAGAGCGCTCTCCCCGCTACGTCAGGGCTCCATACGGGGTCCGGTGGTTTGGCTTCCGGGCAATGCAGAAGCGCCTGGGTCTCACCGGGGCGATGTGGTCGATCATCGGACAGGACTGGAAACTGCCGGCCGATGCCATCGCCCGGCGCGTCCTCTCCCGCGTCACGGACGGCGATATTATCTGCCTGCACGACGGTCGCGGTACGCTGAAAGATTCGGATATCGGTACCACAATCGAGGCAGTACGTCGCATTGTGCCGAGCCTCCTCGATAGGGGATATCATTTTGAAACCGTCTCTCAACTTTTATGCCCGACGAAATAACTCCTGACCTGACGCAGCGCGTCCTGCGGATCATTGCAGAGACGCAGCGTAAGGACCCGTCCCAGGTCACCATCGACAGCAGTTTCGAGGAACTCGGAATCGATTCGATGGACGGAGTCAACATCGTTTTTGCGCTGGAAAACGAGTTCAATATCAACGTTCCCGACGAGGAAGTGAAAAATATCCGCAGCGTCCGTGACATGGTGGAAGGAGTTCGAAAGCTGGTGGAACAGGGCGGCGCCGGACAGGATGCCCCCGCCCCGGCAGCCTCCTGATGCGAAGGGTCGTTGTCACGGGGATAGGAGTCCTCTGTTCAGCCGGTCGCAATCGTTGCGAGTTTCTTCGGTCACTGCGCGAGGGCCGGTCCGGCATTTCAAAGATTGAAGGCGCGGATATCGCCGACCTGCGGTTTCAGAACGGCGGCGAGGTCAAGAACTTCAACCCGACAGACTACATGGGCGAAAAGGCGGCCGATATGATCGACCGCTTCGCTCAATTCGCCGTCGCCGCCACAAGAGAGGCGGTAGCCCACAGTGGCATTGAGTTCACCCCTGAACTCCGGGAAACTTCTGCGATCATAACCGGTTCCTGCGTCGGCGGCCAAGGCACGGAAAACCAGGGTTTCTACGACGTTTACAAGATGGGCAAAACGCGCGTCCATCCCATGACGATCCCGAAAACAATGGCGAACGCGGGCGCCAGCGCGATTTCGCTGGAATATGGCATCACCGGGCCGTCGTTCACGATCGCGACTGCCTGTTCTTCCTCGGCGCATGCTTTGGGGCAGGCATATCTGATGATCCGCGCGGGCATGTGCGATTTCGCGATCAGCGGAGGCAGCGAGGCGCCGTTCAGTTACGGGCTTCTGAAAGCATGGGAAGCCATGCGCGTTGTTTCTCCCACCGTCTGCCGGCCGTTTTCGCGTGACCGCAACGGCATGGTTCTCGGCGAAGGCGCGGCCATCCTGACGCTCGAATCGCTCGATCACGCGGAGGCGCGCGGCGCGACGCCGATCGCCGAAATCGTCGGTTTCGGAATGTCCGCGGATGCCCACCACATCACGCAGCCGTCGTCCGAAGGAGCGGCCAAAGCGGTCCGGCTTGCCCTGAAGGATGCCGGAATCGGACCGGAACAGGTGGGCTATGTGAACGCTCACGGCACCGGCACTAATGCAAACGACGCGACCGAAACACGGGCGCTCCGTCTGGCTTTCGGATGCCACGCCGAAAAGATTCCGGTCTCGTCGACTAAGGCCATGCACGGCCACACGCTGGGCGCCGCGGGAGCGATTGAATCAACCGCCGCGATTCTCGCGCTGACGAACCGCTTCATCCCCCCTACCATCAATTTCAACGAACGCGATCCCGAGTGCGACCTCGATTATGTGCCGAATCAGGCCCGCTGCGCGGATTTCGAATACGCGGTCTCGAATTCTTTCGCATTCGGCGGGTTGAACGCGGTCCTTGCGTTTCGCCGCATCTGAGCCAGTACCATAGGTAGCCATGAAGCTACTTCCGGCAGGTGCGCTTGCTTGCGCCCTCCTGGCCGCTCAGGATCACGGCATCAAGTCGAACACGCTCTCAAACGGGATGAAGGTGATCGTGCAGGAGGATCACGCCATCCCGAACGTGGCGATGTACTTCTTCTATCGAATCGGGTCCCGCAACGAGCGGCCGGGCATTACCGGCATCTCCCACTTCTTCGAACACATGATGTTCAACGGCGCGAAGAAATACGGGCCGAAGCAGTTCGACAACGAGATGGAAAAGGCCGGCGGTAACAACAACGCCTACACATCGCAGGACGTCACTGTATACACGGATTGGTTTCCGAGCACAGCTCTCGAACTGATGTTCGATATGGAATCCGACCGGATGCAGAATCTGGCGTTCGATCCGAAAATCGTGGAATCTGAGCGCGGCGTCGTCTACTCCGAACGGAGGACTTCGGTGGACAACAGCAACTACGGCATACTCGACGAGCAGTTACGCGCCGCGGCGTTTATCGCCCATCCGTATCACTGGCCGGTTGTGGGATGGCCTTCCGATATCGAGGCCTGGACTATGGACGATCTGAAAGCTCACTACAAAATGGGCTATGCGCCGAACAACTGCGTGATGGTCGTGGTGGGTGACGTTACGGCTGACAAGGTTATGGAACTGGCGAAGAAATACATCGAACCAATTCCGCGCCAGTCGCCGCCGCCAGAAGTCCGCACCAAAGAACCGCAGCAGATAGGAGAGAGGCGCGTTACGGTGCGAAAGCCTGCGCAACTGCCGCTTCAGATGGTCGCTTATCATTCGCCCGACGCGCGCGACCCCGATTCGACTACGCTCGAAGTCATCGACGCAATCATGACTGCCGGGCAAAGCTCACGCCTGTACAAGCGCATGGTGGACGGCGATCAGATCGCCCTCAACGTGGGCGCGGAGGCCGAGCGTACTCTCGACCCAGGTGTGTACACCTTCTTCATTACGCCCCGCAGCGGGGTCGATCCCGTGCGCGCGGAAAAGACGCTTTTTGAAGAGATCGACAAGCTGCGGAATGCTCCCGTGCCGGATGAAGAACTGCGAAAAGCCAAGAATCAGTTGCTGACGCAGCACTACAAACAATTGAAGACCATCGCGGGACGCGCCAATCTCCTCGGTACGTATGAGGTCTTCTACGGCGATTACCGAAAGCTATATACCGTCGATCGGGACATCGAGGCCGTGACCGCCGCCGATGTGCAGCGAGTGGCGCAGAAGTACTTCACGCCGCTGAACCGAACGGTCGCTACTCTGATTCCGGAGGCGAAGCAATGAGAAGCATTGCGAGGATTCTTTGCGCGGCTCTTTGCGCGTCGGGCTTGTTCGCGACGGATGTTCGATTGCCGCGATTTACCCGCGAAACGCTGCCCAACGGCGTTGTCGTCTATCTGATGCCGAAGCCGGGCGTGCCGCTCGTGAACTTCCGGATCGTGGTTCGCGGCGGAATGGAATCGGAGCCTGCGGGTCTGGCCGGCATCTCGCAGGTCACTGCGCAACTCCTTCGGCGCGGGACAACCCGCCGCACGGCCGATCAGTTCTCAAACGAACTCGACGCGCTCGGGGGCACGTTCGTCGCCAGCGCAACCGAGCAGGCTACCCTCATCTCAAGCGAATTTCTGAAGAAGGACTTCGACGCAGGTCTCGATCTCACCGCCGACGCCCTGCTGCATCCCGCATTTCCCGAAGCTGAAGCGCAGAAAGCGCTCGCTCGCGCTGTTGACGCGGTAAGGGCGCAAAAGGACAATCCGCAAGCCGCCATCGCTCAGTATTTCCGCGCGTTCTTTTATGGGCCGGCTCATCCGTATGGCCGGCCCGCCGACGAGGCGTCGCTTGGAAGAATCTCGCGCGCCAATCTCGTCGACTACGCGCACCGTATGTATTCGGGCGCGAACATGATCGTTGTGGTCGCCGGCGAGTTCGACGAAGCCTCAGCGCGCGCCGCGCTCCGAAAGACCTTCGGCGATGCGCCTCCCGGCGTTAAATACGAATGGGCGAAGAACGCCGATCCCCTGCCCGGCGGCCGCCTTTTGCTGGTGGACAAGTCCGACGCGACGCAAACCTATTTCCGGATCGCGCAGCCCGGCATCGCCCGCACCGATCCCGATCGCACCACCGTTCAACTGGTGAACATGCTGTTCGGCGGCAGGTTTACCTCAATGCTGAATGACGCTCTCCGCGTTAACAGCGGGCTCACATATGGAGCCGGCTCTATTCTCGACCTGCATCGCGAACCCGGCGCGCTCACCATCAGCACCTACACACGCACCGAAACAACCGATAAGGCCATTGACATGGCGTTGGCTGTGCTGAAAAAGCTCTATGAATCCGGCATCACCGCGGAACAGCTTGCATCGGTGAAGGCGTACATGAAAGGGACCTATCCGAGACAGTCCCTTGAAACCCCGGATCAGCTTGCGAATGCGCTGGGCGATATCGAGTTGTTCGGCCTCAATCGCGGCGAGGTGGACGACTTGTTCTCGCGCATCGACGCGGTCACTCTGGAACGCGCCAATGAAATCGCTAAGCAGCATTTCCGTCCGGACCGTCTCACGTTCGTTGTCCTGGGCAACGCCTCGAAGATTCGTGATTCGGTTAAGAAGTATGCGCCTTCGGTCAAGGAAGTCTCGATCAAGGATCCCGGATTCGGCGAATAGAGTTACTTGAACCGCTTCCGGTAAGCGAAATTCAGGCCGACGTAACCGTTCTCTTCACGGACCACTATCGCGGACCAGCGGGGGTTCAACGACCATTCGACGCGTATCAGCTGGGTGCTCGTGCTCGATACATCCGTGATGTAAGTGAACAGAATCTCGGGCGTGATTTGCTGCTCGACCGTGAGACGCGCTTCCGGACTGCCGCTGATTCCGGTAAGCTGCGGGTCGATCTTCAGCCGGCTGACTCCGAAGAACCTTTGCAGCCGCCCCGAAACCGGACTCGCGATCGCCTGCCCAAGCAGCGCTGTTGCCCCGAGTTGCTGATAACTCTGCGTTCGGCCGGTATCGCGCACCGCGAGAGTCGGGTCCGAAGGCGACCGCCCGGTCGCGAGCAGCGACACGATGTCGCCAAACTGGAGGGGCGGATCCGACCGGTACGTCACGTTGAGCTTTTCCATGGGGCCGGAGACGGTGATGATTACGTCGACGCCTCTGGCTTTCGTCTGAAAGTCGATGTTCAGAATCGGGTCGATCCGCGCCGGATTGAAGAACGAGATCGTGCCCTGGCTGATCGAATACTTGTTGCCGAAGAAATTGAGCTCGCCTTGCGTAACATTGATTCGGCCGAGAAGCGCCGGGTTCGTCAACGTACCGCGCAGCGTGAGATTCGCATTGGCTTCGAGGCTTTGAGCCACACTCGTCTGCACCGCGACATCCGGCGCCGTTTCGACCCTGATATTCAGGTTCATGTTCGACGAAATGCCGGTCCGCACGACAGGCGTCTTGATCGGCTCTGCCGCGGCGGCCAGGATATTCGCGGCGTCGGACCGGGGGTTAATCGAAACGCGGTGAATCGTGATTACGCCATCGATTTCACTGCGCTGTGATGAGCCCGCGGCAGTGATCGTGGCGTCCGAAACGGAGCTGACGCCTTCGGGGTATCGGATGCGCACCTGCTGAGCCCTGGCTTCCACGCGGAAATTAAGCGTGCCGGCAGTCAGCGAAACAAACCCCGTAGCGTCGATTTTGCCGCCTCCGGATTCGGCGTGAAGCGACTGGATCGTGGCGCGCGAGCCGCTGAATACGATTTCCCCATTCGCGTTGATCAGGCCATTCGTAAAGTCCGCGTAGTGAACCTCGGCATTTTGAATCAGCGCTCGTCCGCTGAGGTCTGGCGTGGTTCGGTTTCCTCGCAGCGTGGCGTTCAACGTCAGCGCCCCGGAGGAGGTGAAGTCCTTATTGAGCGTGCGCGCGATCGCGAGATTCACCGTTCCATCCGCTCTGAGATTGAGCGGCATCTGCGGCGTGAGACCAATTGTGCCGTCTACGCGGATGTCGGTCTGAGGAGCGGTGAACCGCGCGCTATCAATTCGCAACTGTGAATTAGCCACGCTCGCCCGCACCGGCCCCGCGTTCGTCACAGTAAAATCGGGCAGACTTCGCGCGAGGTCCGTCCCGGCCGCCGGGTGAACGTCGAGGCGCGTGACATCAAGAGTCGCGGTCATACGGTCCGATTGAAGCGCCGGACCGGAGACGGAGATCGACCCCTCGGTTTCGCCGTCGAAACTCAGGTTGCCTGCGTCATCCGGTGAAAGTACCAGCGCCGCCAGATTCCCAAGGCCCGCTTTGCTGAAGGTGATCTTCGCGTCGAGAGGATATTGACCCTCCATGCGAACGGAGCCATCCCCGTGGATGCTGGCGTTCGCGACATTCGAATCGAATCGCGCCCGCATTACGGCGTTCTCCGTCTGCGCGACGAAACGGGCGTCGCCCAGATTTCGACCCGCCATCTCAAGGCTGTTCGCCGAGGCGTCTGCGTTCAGCGAGAGCAGGCTGAACTGCGCCTCATTGTTCGCGCCCAGCGTGATCCGGAGGTCGCCGTCAGCGTGAAATTTGCCGAACCCGTGTATATCCGGCTCGTGCGCCCGGACAAGAGTAATCTGATTCAGAGCCATCGTGTTGCTGGTGGCGTTGAAGCTCAGAGTGCCCGCGGGAAACAGCGCTCCCGCGTGGTCATAACGCGCGCTCACGTTCACGCGCTTGGCGCCGGAAACCAGCAGGCCGGTAAAGGTCTGGGCCGATTTCGCGGGCGATTGCACACGACCGGAGAAGGAATCGAATGGCTGCTGATAAGCCGTGCCCTTTGAGATTTCGATATCGCCATTCGCAATAGGATCGCCGACCGTCCCGGAGATCTCGGCTTTGGCGCCCAGAGTTCCAGCGAGAGGAAGCTCTTTATGACCAGCGAGAGCAAGGAGCGCCCCTAAGTCGGCGTTCTGAACCTCGACATTTCCGGAAATAGCCGAAGCCGGGCCTGGTTTCCAGTTCGAAAGCTGAACAGAGCCGTTCCCGCGTGCCCGAAAGCCTTCATAAGCGAGCGAGGCGTTCGACGCGGCGAACCCGGATGCCGATGCCGCGATATCGCCGGAAAATGACTGGATGGTATTTCCCTCATAGAAGAAATCCTCAGCGGTAAGATGACCAGCCGCTTTCGGATTACCGAACAGACCCTCAGCCGTACCGTCAAACGAAACAGACTTGAACCGGATTTCCGGTCGCTTCTGGCCGGGCTCCGCGCTTGCCAAAACCGCGTCAATGGCTGGCGCAAGGTCGTTTACATCGCGGGAGACAGCCTTGACGGCAAGTCGGGCGGCGGGATTGCCCGAAACGTCGATTCGCGAATGCGGCAGTTCGATCCACGAAGGACCGAGGTCGACCGAATCCGTCGCCGCCGCGTAACGGACCGACACATGCCCGCGTGCGCCAGGTCCGGAGCCTGCGGGCAAGACGTCAAATTCGGCGCTCACATCGGGACGCTTCGTTCCCAGGCTTCCCTTGATCTCAAATGGCCCCGAGACGTAGCCGTCATATGGGATCGGCCGAGTCGTCGCGAGCGCAGCGATTTGGCGCAGGTCGAAGTGATCCGCGCGGCCTTTGGCGACGTAAGTCCTGAAATCCCGGATTTCCCCGCTCGCGGAGATCCGGCCTCCCAGCAGACCTATGCGGACCTCGTTAAGCGCAATCTTCCCGGGAGTCGCCTCGAACGCGCCCGTCGCGTCGACGCCGCGGAGTCGCTCGACCTGGAGACCAGAAGCGCGGGCATCGCCGGTGAAACGGTAATCGGCCGGAGTGACGAATCGGCCTTCACCCGACAGTTCGGCGTATCCGGTCTGCTTGCCGGAATACTTCAGGAACGCAGCCGCCTCTGTGAGCGAAACTCGCGCCGAATAACTCATCGTGTAGACCGGATGGGCGAAATCGTTGATGGCGGCGTTCGAGACCGTCGCTTCAGATTGCGCGGTCTTCAGGACCGCCTGCGGGATCAGAAGCCGGTTACGTTCCAGAACACCGCGGGCAGACACTTCCAGGTCCAGCGACATCACGCGCAGAGGTGCGACTGAAACAGTCCCGGAGTAGCGCGCGGCCGTCGGCTCATATGAGATCCGGGCGGTCAAACCTCGCCCCGAGGCGTTCCATGGGCTGATGCGCGGCGGCTCACCCGGCGATTCAGCAAGAAACATCCCTTCTCGCAAATCGAATGAGCCAATCCTGAGATCCAGAATCTCGGAAGCAATGCCCTTCCCGGACCGGACACGCGGCGGCGGGAGGTTCGTTCGTCCGTCGGGCTGAACAATGATATGCGCGTTCGGATGCTCGATAACGAGTCGCTCAATACTGAAATCGCGCCGGAACAGCGAAATAATTCGTAGCGTCACGGAGGCGCTGTCCGCCGCCAGCAGCGGCGCGACCCCGGCGGGCTCGGTCCCATGGATAACGAACCTATCGACCCGCGCCGTGAGAGAGCGCCAATCGAACCGGAACGAGCCGATTTCGACCCGGCCGCCCGTGGCCCTCTCGGCCTCGGTAATAAGCCGCATCCTGACTCGCTCGCGAAACCATTCGCTTTGCGCGATCCAAACGCTGCTGATCGCCAGCGCGATCAGCAGCGCCAGGCCTACCGAAGCCCAGATGACCCAGCGCCTCATGGAGCCAGTTCCTTTTCGATGTACGCAATCCGCGTACGTTTCCGCTGGTCTTTCAGCCAGGCTTCCATCTCCGCGTCCGCGCGGTCTCCGGCGATCCGCTGCTCAATCTGCGTGCGCAGTTCGTTGAGCGTTGCGCCGGAACCCTCTACCTGACGGAACTGCTCATCGTAGTAACGGCGCACATCGGCGTCCGATACCTGAATCGACGGCCGAAACCGAAGATCCAGGAAATGCAGGAGATCCGCCTGCCGAGTCAGGTCCTCGCGCAGATCGGTCTGTGTCAGTTCGTATCCAGCCAGCGCACGCGAGAGAGCCTCGCGATCGGGTCCGTAATTCGTCTCGGCATAATTGTCGAGAAGCGCCGCGCTCGCGGCATCTTCGGTTCGGGGATAGTGGCCGTCATCCATTTCGCGCTCAACGATCTTCTGATCGATCAGACGGTCCGTCGCTTTCCTGCGCGATTCCAGACTGAAGTCCGGCTTGTCGCCATTCTCGAACGCCGTAAGCCGGATCCGTATGCTGATTTCGCTGTCGGTGATGACCTTCGTCCCGACGGTCACGGCGATCCGATCGACAATCGTCGCCTGGGAAACCGCCGCGAGCATTAAAGCGGGAACGAATCGCCTCATCAGAACGCCTGCCCGATGGAAAAGAAGAACTGGAAGTGACTGATCTGCTGCAGCGACGCCTGACAGGTGTTGTTCACTGAGCACTGGACCAACTGCGCATAGTTCCCGGGAAAGCCGTTGTACTGCGGTGGGTTGATGCTGTAAGCAAGATCGGCGCGGATCGGACCCACCGGCGTGCGATATCGGATACCAAATCCCACAGCATGAACCATGTAGTTGAAATCGGAGACATCCCGCTGGTCCACGCGGAATGAGAGCTTACTGAGGCTGGAGAATATGTTGCCGGCGTCTTCGAACAGAACGCCGCTCACGTTCGCGCCGTACAGAGGAAACCGGAGCTCCGTGTTGTTAAAGAAGAGCGCCGACCCGCCCAACGGAAACCCCGTCAACAGGTCGCGCGGGCCCGCCTGATTTTCAGGGAAACCACGATGCGTGTTGCCTCCGCCGCCATAAAAACGCTCCGGCAGCGGAATGGGATCTGTGGGGTCGGAGTTCGGAGGAATATCGAAGGCGGGCATCACCCCGAACTGCGTCTGACGCGCGAGGATGATCTTTTGTCCGATCTTGTAATAAGTGGCATTGCGGCCGAGCACGCGTACAAAGCTCGTCTCCGAGCCGAAAATTTTCGAGGCCAGCCCCAGATCGAGCGTGTTGTATATGCCCTTATGGGGGTCGGTAGGGTCGTCCCTTCGGTCCTGCACCAGGTTGAAAGAGGCGATGCCCACTCGCACCGATTGAGCAAGCAGAGGAAGCAGCAACGGATCGATCTTCAGCTGTGACGCAGTCACCTCGCGATAGCTGAATCGATAGAACAACGTCAGGGGCTTCGTTACGCGCTGCAGCACCTGAGCCGAGCCCTCACGGCGGACCGACCGGAAGGTCCGCACGTCATGCGTGTCGTCATACAGGATCGAAAACGTGGCGTCAAAATTGGGATCGTTGAAAATGCGGGGTACGAAGTAGCTGACCGCCGCCCGCTGCTGCAGCGTGGACAAACGCCCCTGAAACGTCACGGACTGGCCGGTTCCCAGGAAATTCAGCCGAGTGACGTCGATAGAGAGCCGCGGACTCACGCCGGTGGCGCCCCCCGGATCGGAGAGATCCGTGACGGCATTGCTTCCCCCGATGCGCCCGAACTCCAGCCCGGCGCCTACGGTGACGGAATAGCGGCGCGCCTCTTCCAGGTCATACAGGACATAGCGATGGCTCTCGACGCCTTCCGGGTTCTGGATCGCCATGTTGACCTGCGAGAAGATTCCGAGATCGTAGAGTCGCCTTTGAGTGTCGGCCATGGCGGTCTGTGACAACGGATCGCCAGGGTTCAGCCGAAGTTGCTTGTTTACCAGCCCAGGCCGCGTGGTATCCAGACCCGTAACGACGACTTGCCGAACGAACTGCCGCTCGCCCTCATGAATTGTGAACGTCAGATCGACGGTGTTCGGCTCGGTTCCTTGAGCCGCATCCCACTCGAACGTGGCGTCCGCGAAGCCTTCGTCCCCATATTTGCGGATGATGGTTTCGCGGTCGATCGCTATGCTGAACTCGCTGTAGGGCTGGCCCGTCTGCGAACTGATCGACGTCAGCGTACGGCTGAGGTCCAGTTGTTTTACGCCAATGATGTTGAGATTGCCCACTCGGTACATAGGCCCTTCAACGATGTCCATGAACACCGCCTGATCGCCTTTGCGCCCCTGATAATCGTCCTGCATGCGCGACGTGACCTTGACGTCCCGGAAACCATTCGATTGATACAAGGCCGTAATCGCGCCCTCGTCCCGAGTGCGCAGGGCTTCACTGTAGCGTCCGCGGCGAAATTCGAAGGACTTGGGGATCAGGAACAATCTTTCCCGAATCGTACGCGTGTCGAAGAAGTGATTCCCGGAAATTTCGAGGTGGACGAAACGGTGCCGCGAACCGGGCGTGATCAGGTAGGTAATGTTCGTTCGCCCGTTCTGAACTTCGGCATGACTGTATTCGACCTGAACGTCGAAATAGCCCTGATCCTGGAAATACGAACGCAGATTTGAGCTGCCCTCGGCCAACAGGTCATCGTCGACCGTGTGCTCCTCAAACACCGGCACGTTGCGGCGAAAAGTTTTCCGGCTGACCTTGGCGCCCTTGGCTTCGATGTCGACAATCGAACCGGGATCGACCGAGATGTGAGGAAGAGCCGTCTTCCCGTCCGGCTGCGGTTCCATCGAATCGAGAGCCACGGTGGCAAGAAGACGATTAACGTTCTCGTATTTCTGCCTGACGTCATCGATTCCGTTTCGGGTACGCGTCTGAGTAATGCCGCGGTATCCCGGTATCAGAAACCGATGCCAGCGGGTGGCTTTGTCGATTGCCTGAGCGGAAAGCACCGAGGTGTCGCCATTGATGAGGGGCGTCTGATAGCGCGCGCGCTTCGCCGCGCGAATTGTGTACGTGATGTAAACCTGCTGATAGGTGGCGTCCCGATTGACCGCGGAAGTGACCTCCGCGCCAAAGTAGCCATAATTGTCGAGCAGAGAACGGATCGCATCGGCGGCGGAGCCTACCTGCGATTCGTCGAAAGGCTCTCCGAGATCGAGGCCCGTCGAACTGAGAATCTGGCCCGGGTTCGGCGGCTCAGACAGATTCGAATCGATTTCCACATGGCCGATGAACCAACTGTTCGTGGTGATGAAGCGAAGAGCGACCCCGTCGCCGGAGGCGGTCGCATCCACTTGAATATCCGCGTAGCGTCCCGTCGCATAGAGCCGTTCGATGGTTTCCCGTATGGCGCGCCCGCTGTAGAGCGCGTCCTTTTTCACCGGGATGATCTCGGCGATGGCGCTCATCGCCAAAGGCTGCGTTTCCGGGTCCCACATGACGCGGTTGATCCGCCTGCCCTCGAAGGCTCCGGGTAGATCCTGTGCCCGCGCCAGACCCCCGCCGGAAGCCAAAGCAAGTGATATGACGGCACAAGCTTCGAGGCTCCTTTTCGCATGGCGGCGCCGCACCGTTCTCATCGTATCAGCGGAGGCATATCCCGGCTCTTTTCAAAGATCTCAGAAAGAGTTCCACTTACGGACGGACGCCCGAGCCCTCGCGATTCGGTTCGTTCCTCTGATTTTTAAATTGCGGATTGGCTTCGTTTAGCAAAAAGCACGTCGCCAGTCTCACCGGAGCCTTTAGCCGACTCGGTAAACGTACCTCAGGCGTGTCACTCGGATATTCAGATTTCAAACACGCCGGGAGCGCATACCCGCGCGCAACCGGACGGGCATGACCGCTCCCGGTAGCAATTGTGGCACTGGATTTTGCCGATCAGCTCGCAAGTCGCTGAAAAGATTGGGCGGAATTGCTGTTTTCAGAGCCGCCATCGTTCGGCAGGCAAACTTCGTCCGATCCGTTGATTCTGCGTCAGAGAATCCCCGAAATAGCACGCAGTTTCAGCGTCTTTTTGCGGGATGTTAGCGCGGAATGGCGAGGATAAAGCGAACAAAGCCGATGGAGCTTCTGGCTTCGCTGTTCACTGAATGAACCTTCGGGCCGCGATTGCCAGGGTGTTGAACTCGGCGATTTCACGGTCCGCAATTTCCTGGATCTCCATGAGTTCCTGCTCTGGCATGCCGACCCGCGGCTCTGGCTTTTGGTCATCGAGCAGCTTCCTGAAAAAACTCTCAATTCGGATGCGTAAGGGATTGTCATATCTCAACACCTCGAGCGCCGAGAAGAGCATGCGGAGTTTTTGTTCCACGGTCATTGCGAGGATCGCATCCCGGCTACTCTCTTCGCGCAGCGATACATTCCGAATTACCAAGGTGGAGAGATGCGAGAAGGATGGCAGCCGGTTACGCGCATCTTTAAGATTTCTTTACGGGTCATTCTGGGATCGTGCGGATGTTAGCAAATGTTAGCCGAAAAGCAGACGGCAATGATGTAAGTGGTTGGAAAGAAAAGATTGGATTGGTGCCCGGGGCGGGAATTGAACCCGCACCCTCCTTGCGGAAGAACGGATTTTAAGTCTGAGTGATGACATTTTGTTGAGTAAACGGTTTCCCGTACAGTATTGAAAAAACGCGATTTATAAGCCAAACCCTGAAGCGCCCGTAATGCTCAGTCAACCGCTTTTCGGCGCTGCCATTTGAAGATCATTTGAAGAAATCGGGGAGGTTCGGCGCATTAGTTAACTGGCTTCTGTAGTTCTCTTTCGAGAGCGGGGGCAAGCGCCCTCTGAATGGTCTCGGCGGCCCGCTCGTCATCACCCGCCATCTCAAATGCCCGTAACGATCCAACGTGAACGCTGCGGTGCTGTGGCCGAGTCTCGATTGCACCGTTTTCACCGGCACGCCATTCTGAAGAGCCTGAGACGCGTGAGCATGTCTCAGATCATGAAAGCGAGCGCCCAGACCAAGGGAGACCCGATAACTTCGGTAGGCTTTGGTCAGCACGTCGGGCGGTAGCGGTTTACCATCGGGCAAACAGCAAACCAAATCATGGTGCTCGTAACCGGGGCCGCATTGCTTGCGCAGTTTTTCCTGTTCCACGCGCGCCTCCCGAAGCGCATCCATGACGAACGCCGGTAATGAGACTACCCGCCTGCTTCGCTTTTGCTTTACATCCTTGAGGAATACGGCGTCTCTCGTCTGGCACAGCGAGCGGACGACACGGATGGTTGATGCGGCCCAATTTATATCGCTCCATTTCAACCCGAGTATTTCGCCGCGCCTCAAGCCTGAGCCGCACGCGATCACGATGGGAAGAAATATGCGCTTATCCTGCCGCGATTGGGTGACCAACGCCGCCATCGCATCCTCATCAGGCACAGAGAGTTCAGGGTTCGCCGCTCTGGGGGCCTGGGCCGCACCGGCGACATTGTGCGAAACAATTCGTTTCTTCACGGCGTCATGCAAAGCTTTATGAAGCACTCGATGAAACTGCAACACAGTGGTTGGGCTGAGGCCGCCTTTCGCTCTGCCCTTTCGCCCGGCGGTCAGCATAATGGTGTAAAACTTCTCAACGTCGATTGCTGTAAGTTTCACCAGCTCGAAGGGGCCGAGGTTCGGAATGATGTTGTTTTCGCAGATGTCCCGATAACGCTCGTGGGTTTTCGCGGCCAGGCCCATTTTTGCGATCGAGAGCCAGAGCCGAAGGTATTCGGCCACCAGCATCCGATGGGGTTCCACGTATGAACCCTCAAGCCTGGCCGAAAGTTGCCGTGTCAGTTCATCTTGCGCCTCGCCTTGAGTATCGAATCCGCCGATCCAGCGGTAGGTGTCCGCAAGCTTTCCCTTTTTGTTAATCTTCCGGCCCTGAAAAATGATTGTGTACCAGCGGCCTCCATGCCGCCGCACGTGCCCTTTCACTTCTTTTTTTCCTCCCTTTTTTTTCCCGTCGGCCCAAGAAGCCCTACAGCGGGCACAGCGGCCTTCTGTCCGCTGGAAGCAAGAAGACCAAGATTGGATTCCGCAGGCTTTGGCGGACGGCCGCGACGACGGATCCCGCTCCATCGCGCGCCAGCAGTGTCCTGATCACTCCGTGCTTTCCGAAGCTGATCAACGAATGGTTGGATCTCCGGATCCGCGGCGCGGTAGAGCGACAGAAACGTGTCAACAAGTTGCTGTTCGTCCGGAGTTCCAGGGGTCTTATAGCTGACGCCCTGAATAAGTGAATCGACCGATCCCAGCAGTCCGAGACCGGCCTGTATCCGGGACTTGAAGAATTCGGCCAGGTCAGTCGCCTGCACCTCGACGGCAAGGCTGTAGATCTGAGCAAGCGCCTGCGGCGGGAGCGTGGCAGAAGCTTCCCATCTCGCCGCCGTCCGCAGTGTGACGCCCAGCATGCGCGAGAACCGCTCCTGAGAAATTCCGCCGAGAAACCGGCGCAACTGCCGGATCCCCTCACCAGCTTCCATACGCTTCGGAAAACCTGTTGACGACAACCATGCCGGTGGTATATGACATATTTATCATGATTCTATTTACCAGACGTATTTGCCTTAAGGCTCAATCGTATCGGGTTTGGTCGGAAATCGCAATACGCCGTTGAAAGGAACGAACGAATGCCCAAAGAGGACGAGCCAAAAAAGAGAGGCGCGTTGATTACAGTGCTTCGGGCCTGGGATCGGATGGGCGGGAAAGAGGTGATTACGCGCCAGTCCATCTACCTCGCTATCCAGCGCGGGGAGCTACCCAGCGTTCGGCTGGGGCGACGGGTTCTTATCCCTGAACTCGCGTTTGAGAGTTGGCTGATGGGAGTGCAAAAGCCACTCGGAACCAAGACGGGCAATGACTGACGACGAACGTGAAGGCCGCATCATCCGTGAGACCGAAGAGGCCGAGCGCGACCGATGACAGGGTTCTGGCCTTACAACTTTCGTTGTGCCTGACCGAAGTGTCGGTGGAGGAGAAAAAGACCGCGGACGGTGAAGCCGCGTAAAGAAGCCGCACGCCGCGTCCCGGTTAGGGAACATCGGCGCGCGGGAGTGTTTTGTCTATGAACAGGATATCCGAATCACTAAAGCAAGTCCCGCTTTCTGAGGTGTGGACTGCCCTCGGCGGCGGTCCGCTGCACCATGGCCGTGGGCGCGCGTTCTGGCGCCCCAGCGACGGGTTCAGCGTCTCCCTGAACCTCGACAAAGGACTCTGGTATGACTTCGTAACGGGCGAGGGCGGCGACGTTTTTGAGCTGATCAAACGCGCGCGGGGCTGCGGTTTCCGCGACGCTGCCGAGTGGCTCGGCGACTTTATCGGCATCTCCGTTTCGACGAAGAACGGAGCAGCCGCGGGCGATACCGACTGGTATGCCGATCTGAGGTGGGCGCGCCGCTGGAAGATCGCCGTCAGAATACTGGCCGAATGGGCGCTCGAAGAGTTGCCCCCCGCCGATCCGGAGCGCGCGGTTCACACGCAGCTGCTCGACCGCATTCGGCTGGGTGACGCTTCGTTGGTAGCCGAATACCGCGACTGGCGCAGTCGTTACCCCCGGTTAACAACTGCGCTATGCGACACCGGGCAGCTCTCTGACGCGCGTGTGCAGCGGTGGCTGGCGCGGTGGGTAGTGAGGCACTGCGATGGCGCAGCAGAGTGAGGCACAGATCACTGATGAAGCGAGGGCGATTCTGAACGGCAGTGTCGTCGAGGATGTGGACTTGTTACTTCGTAAAGTCGAAAAGTTCGTTCGACGATACGTCGTGCTGCCGGAGGCAACATATCTGCCGATAGCCCTGTGGGCCATCGGCGCTCACGCGGCTGACAGGTTCGACTGCTTTCCTTATCTGGCTATTCTCAGCGCGGTTAAACGATGCGGAAAGACGCGCCTGCTGGAAGCGCTGGAAGTCCTGGTGCCTGATCCATGGCGTGGTACCGCGCCGAGTCTCGCAGCTCTTTACCGTATGCTCCAGAAGAAGCCGACTCTGCTCCTGGACGAAGTGGAAGCATTCAATGGAAGGAACAAGAGCGAAACCACGCAGCTCCTGTTGGCCGTGCTGAACGCGGGTCACCGCAAGGGAGCCACGATACCGAGATGCGAACCTCCCAGACACGAGGTAGTTCACTTCAACGTTTACGGCCCCAAACTGTTCGCCGCTATCGGACGCCTGCCCGACACGCTGACGGATCGCAGCATTCTGATCAATATTAAGCGCCGCACGAAAGCCCAGAACGTCGCGCGCTTCCGTCAGGTTTCGGCTGCGACCGAAGCGAAACCTTTGCATGCCGGGATCGCCCGATTCGCCGGAACTCATCAGGCTGAGATTGAACAAGCCTACGAGCGCACGCTCGAATTTGACCTGGATTTCCTTAGTGATCGTGACGCCGATCTGTGGACGCCATTGTTCGCGATTTGTTCCATTATGGACGCGGACCGTCTGCCGGAACTCAAGAGATGCGCTGTGACCCTCAGCGCGGCTAAGGCCGACGATGATGTGGACGATTCATACGCGCTCACCCTGCTGCGCGACATACGGACAGTGTGGCCGGATGGCGAGGACAGGCTGGAGACCGCGATTATGCTGCAGAGGCTCAAGGCCCTCGAAGAATCGCCCTGGGGCGAACCGGATCATTCATTGACCGCCAGGAAACTGGCCCGGATGTTCAGGCCGTTCGAGGTTGAACCGCGAAATATCAGGGTCGGAGACCGGAGTCCGAAAGGGTATTACTTTGTCGGCCTCAAAGACGCCTTCGACCGCTACCTGGACGAAAAATGCGCTACATCCGCTACAAGCCAATAGATACGGCCTTCCGGCCACTTTTTTTATCCGCTACACCGGGGGCCCGTAGCGCTTTGAAAAATGCATTTTCGATCAATGTTTTCGGGCCTTGTAGCGCATGTAGCGGATTTTGGGGAGGGGGAGCCTACGGGAGGAGGAGCAAACCATGAGCCGTGGTCTGGGCGAAATGCAAGTCATCGCACTGCTCGCTTTCAGAGCGCATGAGGAATCCGATCCGCCGTGCTGGCAATCTACGCGCGGCGGATTCGTTCCGGTTCATGACCTGCGCCAACATGCGTGGGGTGACCGCAGGGGTGATCTTGCGAGATATCGCGGCACGCCGGACTTGCATCGTTACAACTATCCGAACTCCTTCAAGCGTGCCCTTGACCGGCTTGTGGTCGCAGGCTATGCGGAGTTTCGTTACATCGATCATCCGGATCGTTGGGGGTATGGCATTCGCACCTGGCAGAATCAGTATCGCCTCACGGAAAAAGGTCTAAGTGTTCTGGCAAAGTGCTCGAACACTTACCCCGCCGAACGATTGACTGTCGAGCACCACGCTGTCATCTGCGGTCGAATCGATGCGGAGATCGACGCCAGGTTAGCTGCTGTCGGGATTCCGCGGTTACACCGATGATCGGATTTCATTCGGTGAACGGAGATGACGACGCCTGATAGCGGCGACGAAATGAAGACCCTACGGGCTGAAATGGCCAGACTGCAGGTCTCACGCGCAATGCAGCGTCCGTACTACGCGCGTGAAGCGCCAGAAGCTCCCTGCGCCTTGAGAATGCGGTTCACCATGAGACCGTGCCAGCGGCCCCTCGTCCTCGTGGCAATGCCCTCGGCGTTGAGCTGCGCGGCAATCCTGTCGAAGCCCATACCCCCGAACCGCAGCACCTTCATTCGCTCAATCACCTCGCTCTCGCCTTCGTAGTGGCCGAACGGCTTTCTTCCTTCGCAGCGCCCCTCTTTGGCGCGCTTGCGGAGCCGTGCGCCGCGGAGTCTCGCCACGATCTGGCTTTTGTCGTATTCGGCAACCGCGCCCATCAATTGCCGCATCAGTTTGCGCGTCGGATCATTCTCCATAAGATCCGGTTCCTGAACCGAAATCAGGCTGAAGCCGTATTTGCGCAGATCCGCAATTGCGGCCTCTTGAACCATCAGGTCTCGCGCAAGGCGATCGAGCTTCTCGACGATAATCGTCCTGACACCGTCGGCATGAAGCGCCGTCAGCATCTCGGCCCACGCGGGTCGATTCATGGTCTCGATGGTCCCTGAGACTCCCTCCTCCAGAAACCAGCGCACGATCCGGAACTCGTTGGTCCTCGCGTAAGCGCGGATGGCGGCCTTCTGCCGCGGGAATCCGTCGCCTTCGATCTGGCCTTTGCCGCTGACACGGCAGTAGGCGAAGCATTTCGTCACAACTCCATCGTGCGGGTTTCCCTCACGTTTGTCAGTACTAATTCTAGAGTTAAAGTACTAACATTGATTTTAAAGACCTTACGACGATGTCAGGGACGGACGATGTTCGGACCGCTCTGAACGGAAGCGAAGCGAGCGAATCAGCGTGCTCTGCAGGCAAACGTCAACTGGCCGTGATGCGAAGAGCCCGCGAAAAACGCCGCACCAGAAAAAGACGACTGAATTGCCCCCCCGGGGTGCCGACCACCCACCGGGGCGGCTCTGGGGCTTACTCTCGCGCAGCGAAAATTTTTTTTGGGCGGCGCCGAATTATGGGCTTTCGGGACTCCTCGGGTTCGCGTTGAGTCAGCGTTCAACGTGCAGTCAATACTAGTCAATGTTGGCATTTGTTCTGGCCGATTTTGAGCGGCCGGACTCAATCTTGGGCGACATTTACATGACCCGCGCAGGGGACTATGCTTGAGTGAATGCCGGGCAGACCGAAGCGTCGCACGATGCTTGCGACTCTCGCCGCCGACGGTGGCGTGAAGGAAATCCTGGACCAGATCGCGCAGGGCAGGTCGATCGCGGACCTCGCGCGCGAACGAAACGTCAGTCGCGCTTTCTTATCCGAAATCCTGAACCAGGATCTTCCGGCTCTCCGGGCGGCCCGCGCGCTTGCTGCGTCCGCGTTTGCCGAACAATCGATCGAGATCGCGGACGCCGCCGAACCCGCCACAGCCCAAGTCGCGCGTCTGCGAATTGAGACGCGGCAATGGCTGGCCGCACGATGGGGTCGCGAAGTCTACGGGGAACGCAGCGGCCCGAGTGTGCAGTTGAATCTGGCCCAAGTGCACGCCGACGTTATCCGGCGACGCTGCGCGGAACAGAAACGGGCGGAGCAAACGAAAAGACTCGAAGCGCAGTCAGCCATTACAGGCAGCGTGCAGTCCGAGTGATTTCGCTTTCCTTATGTACGAATCCTGGAAACGTCATTCACGTACTGCCGCAGATCAGGCTGAAGTACTTATGTTCAAGACTCGTCAGAGTCGCACCGGGCTGTCCATCCATTAGTTTCCAGTCATAGTAATCAAGCAATGCGTTAATCTGATTGCCCTTGATCGTTTCGTTCGAAGCAAAATTCTCGTCGGCGTAGAACGCATTGAAGATTGCATCCGGCAGTTTCGCTATTGTTTCGCGCCCCTTGTATGTCCCGATGCCAAATGCGAGACAGCGAATTACACCGTGGTGCCAGTCTGTTCGTCAGATCGAAAACCACGCCCCCCTAGCGAGTATTCATGCCCCCGTTTCTAGACTTTCTTAGATTCTGCAAAATGAGACATGACGAAGAGTGATTTCCGTTTTCATGCCTCATTGAAAAGAAAGGATTTGTGATGAGAATTGATGAAGTGAAAACTCACTAAAGAGATTTCGAATCCTCTCGGGTGTACCAACTAAATCAATCGTTTACAGCCAGTTTTCTAGACTTTCCTAGACTCTTGGCAATTTGTTTCTCCGGTCCTCTGTGATCAAGTCCCCGAGGTGTGCGCCTCATGTTCTGGTCTGGGTGACCGAGGCTGATCAGAAAATAAGAGTAGATCTCTGAAATCGCGCGATCATCTGTTGCTCTGGTTGGAGGCCCATTTTGAAGACATTCTTCTTTCTTCTATTGGCTGTCGGTCCGGTTGCAGCACAGACCGTCACATCCATTCCGCCTGCAGGCCGCATATCAAATCTTCTGTCGCAGACAGTAGTGCCGCAATCCGCAAGCGTGAGTTCTGCGGATCTCGTATTTCCCCACTTCGCCATAGGTGATGGATGGCAAACGACGATGGTCTTGGTGAACATGAGCGGCCAAACCATAAACTTTAACGAGTATTTCTTCGATCCGTCGGGAGCGCCAACGACTGTGACATTCACCACAATACCGCAGGGCCAGGTAATTACAACAAGCGCCCTAATGGCAACGCTTCCGCCGAACCAGAGCTTCAACTTTGTCCTATCAAGTACCGCACCTTTGAAGACCGGCTACGCAGCCCTGATTTACGATGCAATCAATACGCGATTAGGAGGCTTCGCAATCTTCCAACAGAGCACGTCGGCAGGAACTTTTGAAGCACTTGTTCCTTTGAGCGCGGCGACTGACTACAAGTTTTACATGCCTTTTGACAACCGCTCTGGATTCCTGACATCGATGGCTATGGTCAATCCCAGCAGCACACCAACTTCTGTGCAAATGACGTTCCGAATGACCACGGGAGAGACGATCGCTACGCGAACGTTACTACTTCAGCCCGGCCAACAAACCGCGTTTGTTTTACCGGAATTTGCTCCATCAACCATCGGTGTTGCTGGAGTGCTCTATGTTCAGGGATCAAATTCGCTGCTAAGTGGCCTGGGCTTTAGATTTAATCCGCTTGGGGCCTTTGCCACTGTCCCGATCATGAATTGGACCGGAATGTTTCCGTGAGTTCTTGCTCGCCTCCAGCTTTTTGTGGGGCCGGTCCTTCCGGGCGGGTGAAATTCGTCGGATCAGGCAATTCGCCGACGTCCGATGTGCTTACCACGGGTATCTGTCCGAAAAATCCGAATTGCCGTGCCTGCTCCTGATATATGTCTTCAAGCGTTGCCTCGTACGTCCAGGCCTCATCAAAAAAGACCTGCATAATACCGGCAGACTTCATCATGCCTAGACATTGGAGACATGGGCGCAGATTTACATACAGAACGGAGCCCGCTGTGCTGATTCCACGTGCTGCCGCATCCCCAATTGCCCGCTGTTCGGCGTGAATACAAATGCAGGACTCGTAGCCAGTACCGGTTACGCCACCTTCGATACATCGAGGACAACGCGCTTCACGGCAGTTCGCGTAAGCAACGGAAACACCATTCCACCCCGTCGACACGATTTCGTTGTCTCTAACGATTACGGCCCCCACGTTTCGGCGAACGCAATTGGACTTTGACGCGGCCTTCAGTGCCGCTCGCATATAGGACTGGTGCGAAGTCAGCATTTCATTCATTGTCCACTATTCGCCCGCTTGGGCGAGGTGTGGACTGGGCTCATCTGGGTGTCGATTTGCCGTTGGAGGCGAGCAACTTCTGCCTCGAGCTTGTTGACCTGAACAGCGTATTGCTGTTGTGCCCGCTGCTCGAAAGCCCTTTCCGCTTCCTTTTCCCATTGCCGCCGATCTGTCAAGTATCGGTCGGCATAGGAAGCCCCTAAGGGAACGAGTATTGTGATGGCCGCCAGCCCCGCGGCGGCAACTGCGACCCAGGTTGTTAACGCATTCTTGAACTTGCCGAAGGCCCCCTCGGCAGCCTGTTTGACCGTCTCGTCGAGATTCAGAAAAGTCGGAGCGGAGTACGCCTTCACCTCCAACTTGAGGTGCTCTATATATTCATCCCGATCCCATCGTTTCGCTTCAGAAGCCTTTGGTGAAGCGGGGCAGCGATGAAAACTGACCCTCAGAAATGGCATACCGGGTGCAAGTTGCACTTCCGCCGCACCGAAATTGATCAATGTGCTCGAAATCGGACCGGCGTAACCTGGATCTACGATGCCGATGTTAATCGCAAGAACGCCCTGCGTGCACAGGGTGTTGCGCGGGAGCGCGTGTCCGGTGATGTCGTTCGGCAGGCTCAGCGATTCACGCGCGACGACACGGACCATGCCGCCCGGCTGAAGACGAAAACCGCCATCCGTTTGCAATGCAGTATCCTTCTTCCCACCCGGAACTATCTCGCCGATCGAGAGATCATATGTCGATGCGCGGAACATCTCGACAATTGCTCCATGAATCAGTCCCTCACTACGAATCTCTTCGCCGCTTAACAGGCCGGTGGTCTTTGCATGCATCAGACGCGAATTCTACCAGCAATCGCGGATTGGCCGATGGCAAAGCGTCCGCGAATCAGCGCCGAGCCAGAGGGGCGCTGGGACCTGATTTAGAGGATTATCGCGATTTGCGGAAATAGCTGAGACCGGATTACGGCGTCCGTCGAACGGATTCAGCGTCTCCGGCACGCGCGGCGGTCGTCGAAATTGGGATTCGGAACCCGCGTTCGTGTCTCTACAACCTCGATCCAGGTGGTTTCTCCCGCGCGTCCTCGTCGGCGCGAAGCGCCCGTATCACGTTCTCAATCTGTTCCTCGCATTTGTCGTGGCTCGTCTCCCATCCCCGAAAGTCAGCGGCCAGCCGGGATTTGACCTGCGGCGCTTTGCCGTTCTTCGCTCGGCCATTCGAGCAGCGTCTTGGACGGCGGCGCAAGTAGGTCTATGGCGCGTCGGTGTCGCACCGCTCCATTGTCGCGTCGGGTCCGTTGGCCAGGGCGTTTTCGACGCTGCCATTTGAAAATCCATTTGAAAAACGGTCACGTAGCGTGATACTGAGCCACCCAACAGTCCGGCTAAGCCATTGAATAAGTTGGTGCCCGGGGCGGGAATTGAACCCGCACCCTCCTTGCGGAAGAACGGATTTTAAGTCCGTTGCGTCTGCCGATTTCGCCACCCGGGCATACTGAAAACAAACAAGTTACTGAGTCTCGCCTCGTGTACTCAGTGCCGGTCCGCCTTTTTTTGTGGACCCTTTGCAGATCCAGCGAGATCATGCGACCAAAGAGCCAATTCTACCGCCTCGGGAGGCGGCCGCACCTCCCGATCGAATGAGAGCGGCGTTGGAGGTTGCTCCCGCGCTTGTTTGCATATCTTGACGTAGTCAAGATATGCATGCTACAATTGTGACAAATAAAGAGATATTCGCGTTATAAGCAAAGATCTGCTGGCGTTGGAGAAAGCCGGTTTCGCCCGCGCTAATTGCTGCCATCGCTCAGCGCCCGATAGTTGGTCAGCCGCGTCCCAAACGGCAACCATTCGGCAGGATTACGGCACGCGCCATAAATCCCGAGAAATCAATCCCGCAGTCTCGGGCGCCAAACCAGCGAACGCGAATCCAGGAGCCTATTTGTGCGCAGGAACGCTTGGGTTACGACCGATTCCTTCACGAAGCTCCTCGTAAAGCAGAAAGGACAAACATGAAGATTGACCAGACGCCCGCGCCTCATGGATTCATATGGTGGGAGAACGAAGCTTTCAAATGCGTGAAGTGTGGATTGGTTTGCACCATAACTACTTTTCCGACTCCATCGCAGAACGTCTGCCCGGCTAGCGCGGGACGTTGGATGTCACCAAGAACAATCGCATACGTGATATGGGGGATAGCCACTCTCAGCTTCCTGTCGATGTTGACAACGATCCAATGATGTACAGCAGAGACTGATGTTCAAGTCTCTTAGTCAGGCCGCTTCGCCCCGTTCGCGCACGCGTTCCAGCGCCTCCCCCGGCGCAACTTCTGCTCGCCCATCCTTGGCGCTCCGCCAAGTCTTACCTGGTTTGTAGATCGTCATCGGCATCCGTGGGTTCGGTTCTTTCCTCCGGATTTTGGTTACGGTCCTCGACGCGCTCCTTCCCTGATGGCCCGCGTGTTGTCGTCGAGCAACTAACGCCGTCGCTCCCGCGCAATTCGGTTCGTTCCTCCAAATTTTTAGTTTTCAGATTGGCTTCGTTCTGCAAGAAACTGCTTCGCCAAGCCTCAGCGAAACCGGATCCGGCTCCGGGCAGACATGCCTCGGGCGTTCCACGTGGAGATTTCAGGTTTCAAAAAAATCGTAAGCGACACGCGCGATGTGGACCGACCTGCCCTTTTCCCTTACCGAGCGTGGCGCCGGATTTTCCCGATGTCAGGCTAAATCACTGAGAAAGCAGCGTGGATTGTTGTCACTCGGGCTGTGTTAGATCTTCACGATGCGGGAGACCCAAAAAGTCCCAGTTCACGCCCTATAAATAACGCTAAGAGGTAAATGCCAGCCACGACAAGTACCGCCGCGACAACTGTAACGAAGAAACTAATTACAGAAGGAGAGGCGTCGTTTGCCGGTCGCGATATTCGCTCGCTCGCCCGTTCAGCTAGTCCACCCATGGCAGGGAAGTCTAACAAGGCCACGTGGAGCGTGCATAAAGATTTCAATTCAGCTAGTTCCATGACTACCAGGTGGGGTTGTCCCCTGGGCTGAGACAAACAGTTAAGACACTGTTGACCGTTCGCTGAAAATTGATTGTGGCCAACCCCGGAACGGTTTTAGGATGGGCCTGCCGGTGAAGACATCTGAGAGTGTCCGTCAAGAGGGATTCGCAGATAATCTTTGAAAGCCCGCACTCGATTTCCACCCGATCCCGGTGGTCCTGAACAATTCAGCCACTGGCGAGTTTCTCT
>Ga0126381_100000286_pt1 | contig 56313 bp, 43 predicted proteins | sample PanSoiMetPlot_28_FD_96465 | JGI IMG/M metagenome (GOLD analysis project Ga0126381, IMG submission 96465) | Tropical forest soil microbial communities from Panama - MetaG Plot_28 | ecosystem: Environmental > Terrestrial > Soil > Tropical forest > Bulk soil | place: Panama | collected 2016-02-17 | reverse complement strand
TGTGGGCCTGGCGGCAGCTCACCTCCATGCGGACCGCGCTTGTGCTGCTGTTCCTGCTCGCCGTCGGCTCGGTGCCAGGGTCGGTGCTGCCGCAGCAGGGCTCGGACCCGGGCGCCGTACAGCAGTACTTCACCGCGCACCCGGCGCTCGCGCCGTGGCTGAACCACCTCGGCCTGTTCAACGTGTTCGCCGCGCCCTGGTTCGCGGCGATCTACCTGCTGCTGTTCACCTCCCTCGTCGGGTGCGTCGTGCCGCGGACGTTCCGGCTCGCCGGGTCCGCGAGGACGCCGCCGCCGCGGGCGCCGCGGAACCTGGAGCGGCTCCCGCACTCGGCCAGTTACACGTCCGCCGCGCCGCCGGAAGCGGCCGTCGCGGTGGCCGCCTCGGTGCTCGGCGGGCACCGGTTCCGGCTGCGCCGCCCAGACGGCGACGGCGGGCACTGGGTGTCCGCGGAGAAGGGCTACCTGCGCGAAGCGGGCAACCTGCTCTTCCACCTCGCGCTGCTCGGCGTGCTGGTGTCGATCGCGCTGGGCGGCCTGTTCGGCTACAAGGCGGACAAGCTGCTCGTCGAAGGACAGTCGTTCGGCGACACGACGGCCGCCCTCGACGAGTTCCACCCCGGCCGGCTGGTCTCGGGCGCCGACCTGGCTCCGTTCCGGATCACGCTGAATTCGTTCTCGGCCAGCTACCTGACTTCCGGTGACTCGCGCGGGCAGCCGGACGCGTTCCACGCCCGCATCACGTACATGGCCTCGCCCAGCGCCCCCGGACGGCAATTCGACCTGCAGGTGAACCACCCGCTTGCTGTCGACTCGACCAAGGTGTACCTGATCGGGCACGGGTACGCCCCGGTGTTCAAGGTGACGGACGGGCACGGTCACGTCGTGTACGACCAGGCCACACCGTTCATACCGGCGAACACGGGCAATTTCCTTTCCGACGGTGTGGTCAAGGTCCCCGATGCCGCGCCTTCGCAGCTCGGCTTCATGGGCGTGTTCGTGCCGACGGCGATTTCCGTTGGCGGGACGCTCGAGTCGGTCTTCCCCGCGGCCGACAACCCGGTCGTCTCGCTGATCGGCTACACGGGCAACCTCGCCGCGACGCAGACCGTCTACCAGCTCGACACGACTGGCCTGCGGAAGCTGACCGCCGCACCGCGCGTGCTGCTGCCCGGCCAGACATGGGCGCTTCCAGGCGGGAACGGGAAGATCACTTTCGTCGGCTACAAGCAGTGGGTGAGCCTGGCGATCACTTACGATCCCGGCCAGGTCCCCGCACTGGTCTGCGGCATTCTCGCGCTCGCGGGCCTGCTGCTCTCGTTCCTCGTCCGGCGGCGGCGGGTCTTCGTCCGTGCTGTTCCCGCGGCGGACGGCGGGCCCGGGTCGACGGTTTGGGTCGGCGGGCTGGCCCGCACCGACGCCAGCGGCGGCTTCGAGGACGAGTTCGCCTCGCTGTCCGCCGAACTGGCGGCGGCGGACAGCGCGGCTGGTGCCGGGGAGCTTAACAACCATTCAGAAACGGGAGCGTGAGGGCTCGTGACCGTCAACCTAGGCTTGGCGCAGGTGAGCAGCGACTTCATGATCGCGGCGCTGATGATCTACTCGCTCGCGGTTCTCGCGTTCGCCGGCGACTTCGCCTTCGGCCGGCCGCGTCGGGCCGCTGCCGCGGCGACGGCCACGGCCACGGCCACGGCACCCTTGGCGACCGGGGAACTTGCGGCGGAACTAGCGGCCGTCGCGGTCAGCGTCCCGGGCACCGCGGCGGCCGTCGGCGGGGCAGGTGACGCGGCTGTCTCTGGCGGGGCTGTCTCTGGCGGCGCTGTCTCTGACGGCGCTGGCGGCGCTGGTGCTGGCGGTGGCGGCCGGGCCGGCGGCGCGAGCACGCTGCCGCCAAGGCAGGTGTCCGCGCTTCGCGCCATCTGGCGGGCGGGCGCTTGGGTGCGGGTCGCGGTGACGATCAGCGCGGTCGGCCTCCTCGCCCACCTGATCGCCGTGGTCACCAGGGGCTTCGCGGTGCACCGTGCCCCGTGGGGCAACATGTACGAGTTCGTCACCGCGCTCACCTGCGTGGCCGCGATCTTCTTCGTGTACGTGATGGTCCGGTACCGCGCCTGGGCGCTCGGCGTGTTCGTGATGGGCTCTGTCGTCCTGGCGCTGGGGCTCGCGGAAACCGTGATCTACACCCCGGCCGGCCCGCTGGTGCCGGCACTGCAGTCGTACTGGCTGAGCATCCACGTCACCGCGATGACGCTGGCGACGGGCATCTTCTTCGTGGCGGCTGTGCTCGGCATCCTGTACCTGGTCGCCGAGCGGTACCGGGCACGGATCGCGGCCGGCAAGGCGCAGCCAGGCAACGGCTTGCTCGAGCGGATCCCGCAGTCCACCCAGCTCGACAAGCTCACCTACCGGACGGTGATGTTCGGCTTCCCGGTCTGGACGTTCGGCGTCATCGCCGGCGCCATCTGGGCGGACCAGGCGTGGGGCCGCTACTGGGGCTGGGACCCGGTTGAGACGTGGGCGTTCATTACCTGGGTGCTGTACGCGGCCTACTTGCACGCGCGGGCCACCGCAGGCTGGCGAGGCCGGCGCGCCCACTACATCCAGCTAATCGGCTTCGCGAGCCTCACGATCAACATGCTCGTGGTCCAGATCTTCATCACAGGTATGCACAGCTACGCCGGCGTCACCTGACCCGCCGCCAGCAATGGCTGTCTTGGGCGCCTCGATTCGGGAGCTCGCCTTCCGGCGGGCCCGCGAACGCTGTCGGACTGGTCATCCGGCCTGTTCTGAGCGTCATGATGACCGTTTTAGCCGAATTGCCTGAACCTCATGCTGAGCTTTCCCTGGTCCAAGCCATGATCACGAAGATTATTCCTGCTATACGCTCTAATTCTTTACCTGGTAAGAAATGTTTTCGAGATCATGAGGGTTGCCTGGAAGCGATGTGGCGGGTGATGCCAGATGGCCGCCTCGATGTCGGCCAGGGGAACTCCGAGGGTACGCCGTGGTCGGGTGTTAACTCGCCGGCGTCGGCGCCGTGGATGCGGTGGTCGAGCTGGCGCAGGAACTTGGGGTCGTCGTCCGGGCCCTTGGGGGCGGTCCAGCCGTCGGCGGGGTTCCGGGAGCGGCCTGCCGGGTGGCGGGCGATCGCGTCGTCGGCCGCGGTCCAATGCGCGTACCAGGTAAGGTCGCCGTCGCCGTGGCTGGCAAGAGTTGCCAGAGCCGTATGACCTGACGTCCAGTAGCTGGTCCGCTGCGCCCGCCTGGCGACGAGCCACGCGACGGCGCCGACGATGAAAGTCACGGCGATGATGGTGAGCCAGGCGCGCTTGTGCATGCGGCCTTGGTACTCCCGGGCGGGTGTCAGTGCCGCGTCGGTGAGGCAGTAGAGCCAGCAGCCAACGAGGAAAAGGACAAACAGGACACCCGGCAGCAACATGGCGAAAGCCTAACCTCCGTCGTGCTAGCCCGTATCCGAAATGGCCATCTTTTACCACCTGCATACCTAATCACCGTCTGTCACCTGGGATGACGGGCCGGTCATTTCGTCATACTCTGGGCTTTGCGTGCGAAATCAGGGAGTACCCATAATGCGGCTACGCCTTCTCGAGCGGCTCCGCCAGCTCGCTCGCTGGCGTCCCGGCTCGACGGTCCAGGGACGTGGCCCGAGGCGGGACTCCGGTGCCCGCGAGGATGGCGGCCGACACCGAAGGACCTCCGGGGCACCCTTCGCGCCTGGACCGCCGGCTGGACCCGCGCAGTATCCGGCTGCACGCCCGGGAACCCAGGGTGGACCCCCGTGGCAATGGGCCGGGTCCGCGCACCCGACGGCCGGGCCGGCACAGCCGACGGCCGGGCCGGCGCAGCCGACGGCCGGGCCGGCGCAGCCGCCGGCTGGACCGCAGGGCCGTCCGGGCGGCCCCGCACGAACCACGGGACCGGCGCGAGCGGGCGCGGACGCCTGGCCGGGCGGCGGGCCAAGGCCGGCCGTGCCGCGAGGCGGCGGTGGTGCCGTCGGGCGGGCGCGGATAAGGGAGGCGCCATTCGGCGCGGCGCCCGTGGAGTCGATGGCGATCGGGCAGGACCTCGCGCAGCCCGGGAGTGCGCAAGCACAGGCGTCACAGGCGCAGGTCCCCAACGCGCGTGCCGGTCAGCTACCGGGTGTGGCCGTGCCCAGGCAGCCCTGGTACCAAGTCGTGGGCGAGCCCACGGCCGGGCAGGCGGCACCCGCCAGCCAGGCACAGGCGCCCGCCGCGCCTGACAGCGCGCGCGGCGCGCGCCGCGGGGCGCTGCCGTTCGCGGCCCCGCGCCCGCGCGGCTATCCGCCGATTCCCGACGGCCGCAGGAACTGCGACGCCCTCGAGGCGATCCTGTGGCGGCAATGGGACGAGGCGACCGTCCCGCCGCCTGAGGTGATCGAGGCGATAGACCGCCTAGCGGGGTTCCCGCGGCAACTCAAGGAAAAGCTCGCGGCCGCCCTCGACGGAATCTACGTGGGCGCCGGCGGGGTACCAGACCTGGACGACATGGCGGCGCTGCACGGCGTTCCGCTTCCGTCGGGACGCGCGACGTGGGACGCCTGCGCCGGCGCGTACGGCGAGCGCAAGATCGTCGTGGGGTCCCGGCCCTCTCCGACTCCCGACGTGATGTGCCACGAGGTCGGGCACGCGCTTGACGATATCGACAGCCCGCCGGGGAAGTGGCAATCTGACTCTGCCGAGTTCAGGGTGATCTACGATCAATGCCAGCCTTTTATCGCGAGCGACTTTCACCGCCAGCGGGGCGGGCTTGGCCGCAAAGAATTCTTCGCCGACGCTTTCGCCGCCATCGCGTCGGCTCAGCGGCCCGCGCTAGTCGACATGCTGAGCGGCAACACGCGAATCGCGCTCAGGGTGATGCTGTACTTCAACCGGCGTTATGGCATCTAGGGTGATCTTGCGATGTTTGTCATTCGTCTACCGAACGGGAACCTGCGGGTTCCGCAGACCGCCATCGGGCACGATGGGCGGGTCATCGGCGACGCCTACGTCGAAATCGGGCCGCAGGACGCCGACTACGCCAGGCTCGCCGCGCAGGCGCTTACCCAGGACGAAGCCGACGAGCGCCGTGCCCAATGGCGTGCGGGCGACGACGCCCTGCATCGGGAGTTCCTCGAGTTCGCGAGGCTCGTTGGCGATCAGTACTGGCCCGGCCAAGAGCTAGGTCCGGACTCCGACTGAGCGGCCAGGGCTTTCGCGACCGCCCGTCCGCGCGAACCGCGGTCCCCGAAGCATGCGCGCCGCCGCCGTTCCGGCGGCGCGTAAGGAAGAGCGTAGGGCGTCAGCCCACCGGCTGCCCCTCTGGTGAAGCCTCGCTGTCGCCGCGCAGCAGGGCGCGCACTTCGGATTCGCGGAACCGTCGGTGCCCACCGGGCGTGCGGATGCTGGTGATCCGTCCAGACGCCGCCCATCGGGTAACGGTCTTCGGATCCACCCGGAACAGGGCGGCCACCTCCCCTGGGGTGAGCAGCCGCTCATTGTTGCCGTCCACGTTCCATCTCCTCGAACTCGGTCGGAGTATGCCCCTAGTTTGGCGACAAACGGGTACTTTCTGCCTAGATTTCGGGAAATTAACCCATCGATTCCGCGATAACTCATGGTGACTCCTGAGTAGCTTTAGCGCGAGTTAGGGTGGCGGGATGGCTGAGCTGGTTTCGCTCGATGAGGTTCGCGCCGCCGCGCGCAGGCTGCGCGGCGTCACGGTCCGCACGCCACTGGTCCCGTTTCCCGCCGCGCGTCCGGCCAATGTGCTCATAAAGCCCGAGTCGCTGCAAGCCACCGGCGCGTTCAAGCTGCGCGGCGCGTACAACGCGATAGCCGCGCTGGCTGAGGCGGACAGGCGGCGCGGCGTGGTCGCTCATTCCAGCGGCAACCACGGGTACGCCGTCGCCTACGCGGCCGCCTTGCTCGGCGTCAAGGCCGCCATAGTCGTCCCGCACAATGCGCCGAAGGTCAAGACCGACGCCATCGAGGCGTCGGGAGCCGAACTCGTCCGCGTCGAGCCCACCCTCGCGGCGCGGGTGGCTGGCGCGCGGGCCATCGTCGACGCGCGCGGCTACTGCGAGATCCCGCCCTTCGACGACCGCCGTGTGATCGCCGGGCAGGGCACGATCGGCCTTGAGATCGCCGCGGACTGCCCGCCGCAGTCCCCCGCCGCCGTCCTCGTCCCGGTCAGCGGCGGCGGGCTGATCTCAGGTATCGCGGTCGCGGTCAAGGCGCTGCGACCCGGCACCAGGGTCATCGGCGTGGAACCGGAACTCGCCGCCGACGCGCGCGAGTCCTTCCGCAGCGGCACCAGGGTGGCCTGGCCGGCCAGCGACGTGGCCCGTACCGCGGCGGACGCGTTGCGCGTCGAGCAGGTCGGCGAGCTGACCTTCGCGCATATCCGAGAGCTTGTCGACGACATGGTCACGGTGACAGAAGAACAGATGTTCGCCGCCGTCAGGCGACTGGCGCTGCAGGCACGCCTGGTCGCCGAGCCCGGCGGGGCGGTCGCGGTCGCCGCGTGCCTGTTCCGCGGCCAGGAGGAACTCGGCGCGCCGGGAGCGCCGCTTGTCGCGGTCTTGTCGGGCGGGAACATCGACCCGGCGCTGCTGACCCGCGTCCTGGGGTCAGGCACCGAGTCCTACAATCGGTAGTGTCATGCGAACAACGATCGCTTACACGTGCGCGCGGATCCTGCTGCTCGTCGCCGCGCTGGGGCTGCTTCACCTGGCGGGCGTTGGCGGCATCGCGCTGTTCGTGCTCGCGTTTGTCATCAGCGGGCTGGCGAGTTACGTGCTGCTGTCCGGGCAGCGCGACGCGATGTCCAGCGTGCTGAGCCGCCGGCTGAGCCGGGTCAGCGATAAGGCCGCCGAGTTCCGCGCCAGGATCGACGAAGGCGCCGCTGCCGAGGACGTTGACGAGGACGACGAGGGTGCGCCGGCAGGCCTTGCCGAGACGGCTAGGGACCGGCCCTAGCGCGGCTGGCGCGCGGTCAGCCAGCCGCCGCGGGTGAGCAGCGCGAGCACGATGGCGACCGCGTCCCTTCGTGACACCACCGAGGTGTCGAGCACCAGGTCGGCGTCGACAGGTTCCTCGTAAGGGTCGGAGATTCCTGTGAACGTCTCGATCAGCCCGGCGCGCGCCTGGGCGTACAGCCCCTTGCGGTCCCGCTCCTCGCACACGGCGAGCGGCGTGGACACGTGGACGAGCACGAAGTCGCCTACCTCGGTGACCATCGACCGGACCGCCGCGCGGGCCGCCGCGAACGGCGCGATCGGCGCGCAAATGGCGATCCCGCCGTGCCGGGCCACCTCGGCGGCGACGAACCCGATCCGCGCGATGTTGAGGTCGCGGTCTTCCCTGGAGAAGGTCAGTCCCGCGGAAAGCAGCCGCCGCGCAAGGTCGCCGTCGAGCAGCGAGACGGTCCGGTCGCCGCGCTCGAGCAGTGCGTCCCGCAGGTCGCGGGCGAGCGTGGACTTGCCCGACCCGGACAGTCCCGTGAAGAACACGACAAGCCCGCGCTCGGACCGTGGCGGCCTGGCGCGGCGCAGTTCGGCGGCCACCCCGGCCGGCATCAGCCAGGCGGGCACGCTTTCCCCGGCGTCGAGCAGCGCGCCCAGTTCGCCATCGGACAGCTCGCCCCGCTCGGCGCCTGCCGCGATGAGGCCGAGCGGCCGCCAGACCTCGGAGATGGGGTCGTAGGCCCACTCGCTTTCGGCTATGACTTCGATGCCGAACTTTTCAAAATTCGATTCCTCGGAACGTACCGAGCTAGCTGCCTCCGTCAGCAGATGCGTGGCGCCGTGCGAGGCGGCGACCACCACCTGCGCGCGCAGATCTTCGTCTTTGTTCGCCCGCGGCGGGAGCGGCACCGGGACGACGAGCGCTGTGTCCGGAAGCTGTCTGGCCGCGGCGAGGACCGCGCGGACGAGCGCTTCCGGCCTGGTAACCACGTCGGCGGGTCCAGCCACGAGCGGGAGGAGCAGGATCCGCGCCCTCAGTTGCGCGGCCCGGTGCCTGAGCTGCCCGATGTGCCGCTGGGTGAGCGGGCGCCTGGTGGCGAGGGCGAGCACGGGCGCGCCGTCTAGTTCCTGTCGCACGTCGGCTGGCGCGCGGCGCAACGCGCGGAACGGCCCGTGTTCCGGCGCGCGCAGCGGGGTGACCGGCCCGGCGACGCGGACCGTGCTGCCCGAGGCGTCGGTCAGGGACCGTTCGGTGATCTCCACCACGGCCAGCGGCGAGCCCTCCTGGTCCTGCAGCACCAGGTGGTCGGCGTCGTCCGGAATCGCGCTCGCGGGCACTGTGAGCGTGACAGGCAGCGGCCAGGGTGTGCCGTCGGCGAGCTCGCGTCGTGCCGCCACCGCCGTCAGGTCGGCGGTGGTCAGGTAGCCCGTGAGGGGCGCGAAGGCGCCCGACGTGATCAGCTCAAGCTCTCCGAGTTGCGCCTCACCGGGGGTCCAGGCAGGCCAGCCGGCCAGTTCCTCGGGCAGCCGATCCGCCGTCACGTGAGCCTCCGTGTTTTGCTGTACCCCCCGCGTCCCCCGCGCTCCTACACGACGCGGGCGAAACGGTCCTGCGGCTTGCGTATCACGTACAGCAGCTCATCGTGGCCGTTTTCGAAGTGTCCCCGGCTGAGCCGGGAGATGGCGGCGCAGGTGATACGCACAGACGATGATAGCCGCGCCGGCTGCTCTGGCAGGGTCAGCTGGGCGCTTCGCGCCGCGATGACAAGGCCGCGCATCAGCGTGTAGGAAGCTATGCCCTCGTCACAGACGGCCTTCTCATAGATGGCGGGAAACGGGCCGGGGATGCCCGGATGCAGCCGGGACCAGATGGCCTTGCGCGCCGGGCCCGGGAGCTTGCGGTCGAGCAGGCCCGCCGCGCTGCGGCGGTCGCCCGTCCGCAGCAGCAGCAGGCCGCCGGGCTTGAGTGCGCCGACCAGCCGGTCGAGTACCAGTTCGACATGTTCGACGCGCTCGAGGAGCAGCGCGCAGTAGACGATGTCATATTTGCGCGGCGGGATGGGAACGGTGCGCAGGTCGCCGACGAGGACGTCGTCGTAGGCGCTCGCTGTGTCGTGCAGTACTTTCTTCGCCAGTGGGTCGTCGGCGTCAACCGCGGTGACAGAGATCTCGAACCCGTCTTCGGCCAGCTGACCGAGGTCCAGCTCGCGCAGCGGCGCGAGGCAGCCAGCCTGGAGCAGGCTGACCGGCTGGCCCAGGGACTGCAGCGCGTAGTCGCGCAGCGGTTCGGCGAAAAACGGGTTACTCGTCCGCTGCGCACTGGGTGTGCCACGGTCGGCAGTAGTCATAACACCGCATCGTAGTTGATTCGCTACACAGCGCATTATGTTTGGCCGGCTAACGTGTGCGGCCGCGGCGGACGGGCGCTGGCCGGCCACGTAAGCTGGACGTCGCCGAAAACTTCGACATTGGGACAGCATGAGCCTCGCCGGACTTCTAGCCGCCGTTGCCGAAGATCCCCAACTCCGCAGCCTTCTCGCTGACACCGCCGTGCCCGAGCGTGACCTGGTCGCACCGCCCGCGCTGCGGCCGCTGCTCGTCGCCGCGATCGCCTCCGGCGTGGCGGGCGGCACGCCCCGCTTCGTGCTCGCCGTGACGGCGACCGCGCGGGAGGCCGACGACCTCACGGCGGCGCTCGGCGCCTTCCTGCCGCCGAACACCGTGGCCTGCTTTCCTGGCTGGGAGACGCTGCCGCACGAGCGCCTTTCGCCGCGCTCGGACACGGTAGGCCAGCGCATCGCCGTGCTCCGGCGGCTTTCGCATCCGGCCACCACCACGTCGCCTGATAACAGCAAGAAAGGTCCGGATCCCGATTCTGGTCCGGGCCAGGCCGTTCCCACCACCACGCCGGCTGATAACAGCAAGAAAGGTCCGGGTCCCGGTCCGGGTCAGGGCCAGGCCGTTCCCACCACCACGCCGGCCGATAACAGCGAGGTCGATGACCAGCTGGCTGGGCCGCTTAAGGTTGTCGTCGCGCCCGTGCGGAGCGTGCTGCAGCCGATTGTCGGCGGGCTCGGGGATCTTGAGCCGGTGCGGCTGCGCGAAGGTCAGGACGCCGACCCCGACGACGTGATCGCGCGGCTGGTGGAGATCGGCTACGCGCGGGTGGAGATGGTCGCGAGGCGCGGCGAACTCGCGGTCCGCGGCGGGCTGCTCGACGTGTTCCCGCCGACTGAGGAGCACCCGCTGCGGGTTGAGTTCTTCGGCGACAGCGTGGAGGAGATCCGCTCGTTCCGGGTCGCCGACCAGCGCAGCTCGGGCCGGGCGCCGCACGGGCTCTGGGCGCCGCCGTGCCGCGAGCTCCTGCTCACCCCGTCCGTCAGGGCGCGCGCCAAGGAACTCGCCGACCAGCATCCCTCGGTCGCGGAGCTGCTCAGCAAGATCGCGGACGGGATCGCGGTCGAGGGCATGGAGGCCTTCGCTTCTGTGCTCTCCGAGCGGATGGAGCTCCTCCTCGACCACGTGCCGCTCGGCGGGGTGCTGCTCGCCTGCGACCCGGAGCGGATCAGGACCCGGGCGATCGAACTGGTCGCGACCAGCCAGGAGTTCCTTGAGGCATCCTGGGTGAGCGCGGCCGCCGGCGGCGAGGCGCCAATCGACCTGGGCGGGTCCGCGTTCCAGCCGATCGCCCGCATCCGCGAGGCGGCCGTCGATCTCGGCGTCCCGTGGTGGACTCTGGCCCCGTTCGGAGTCACCGACGACGGTGAGACCGAGCAAGAGCCATCGGCGGACCAGAGCGGCACGGCTCCGTTCGGAATAATCAGGGCAGCACCATCCGCCGCCTATCGCGGCGATACGGCCCGCATGCTCGCGGACGTGCGCGGCTGGCTGCACGACGGGTGGCGGGTAGTTCTCGTCACCGAGGGGCACGGGCCGGCGCAGCGGCTGGCGGAGATGCTGCGCGGCGAGGGGTTCGGCGCCCGGCTCGGCGACATCACCGAGTCGCCGGAGGCCGGTGTGCCCTACGTGTCCACCGGAGAGCTGCGGCAGGGCTTCAGCTGGCCGTCCGCGCGGCTCGCGCTGCTCACCGAGGCGGACCTCGCGGCGCGCGGCACGTCCCGGCCGGGCAGCAGGGACGAGCGCCGGATGCCGTCCACCAGGCGGCGCGGCGGGGTTGACCCGCTGCAGCTCAAGCCGGGCGACTACGTGGTGCACGAGCAGCACGGCGTCGGCCGCTTCGTGGAGATGACCAGCAGGACCGCCGCGGGCGCCACCCGCGAGTACCTGGTGCTTGAGTACGCGCCGGCCAGGCGCGGCCACCCGCCCGACCGGCTGTACGTGCCGACCGACCAGCTGGACGAGGTCACCAAGTACTCCGGCGGCGAGGCCCCCACGCTGCACCGGCTTGGCGGCGCCGACTGGGCGAAGACCAAGAGCCGGGCGCGCAAGGCGGTGCGCGAGATCGCGGCCGAGCTGATCAGGCTGTACTCGGCGCGAATGGCCTCGCCCGGGTACGCGTTCGGGCAGGACACGCCGTGGCAGCGCGAGCTCGAGGACGCATTCCCCTATGTGGAGACGCCCGATCAGCTCGCGGCCATCGACGAGGTAAAGCGCGACATGGAGCGGCCGGTCCCGATGGACAGGCTGATCTGCGGCGACGTTGGCTACGGCAAGACGGAGATCGCCGTGCGCGCGGCGTTCAAGGCGGTGCAGGACGGCAAGCAGGTGGCGGTGCTCGTGCCGACCACGCTGCTCGCGCAGCAGCACTTCAACACGTTCTCAGAACGGTACGCGCCGTTCCCCGTGGCGGTGCGCCCGCTGTCGCGCTTCCAGTCCACCGCCGAGGTGTCGCACACGCTGCAGGGGATGGCGGACGGCACCGTGGACGTCGTGATCGGCACCCACCGGCTGCTGTCGCCGGAAACCCGCTTCAAGCACCTCGGCCTGGTGATCATCGACGAGGAGCAGCGGTTCGGCGTCGAGCACAAGGAGTACCTCAAGCGGCTGCGCACGGAGGTGGACGTGCTCGCGATGTCCGCCACGCCGATCCCGCGCACGCTGGAGATGGGCGTGGCCGGCATCAGGGAGATGTCCACCATCCTTACCCCGCCTGAGGAGCGGCACCCGGTGCTGACCTTCGTCGGCGGCCACGACGAGAAGCAGATCGCCGCCGCGATCCGCCGCGAACTGCTCCGCGACGGCCAGGTGTTCTACGTGCACAACAGGGTGCAGTCGATCCGGCGGGTGGCGACGCGGGTCGCCGAGCTCGTGCCCGAGGCCCGGGTCGCTGTCGCGCACGGGCAGATGAACGAGCACGAGCTCGAGAAGATCATGGTCGACTTCTGGGACCGGGCGTTCGACGTGCTCGTCGCGACCACGATCGTGGAATCCGGGCTCGACATCCCGAACGCGAACACACTGATCGTGGACCGGGCCGACGCGGCCGGGCTCTCACAGCTGCACCAGCTTCGCGGCCGGGTCGGCCGCGGCCGGGAACGGGCGTACGCGTACTTCCTGTACCCGCAGGAAAAGGCGCTGACCGAGACCGCCCACGAGCGGCTGGCCACGGTGGCACAGCACACCGAGGTCGGCGCCGGCATGTACGTGGCGCTCAAGGACCTGGAGATCCGCGGCGCCGGCAACCTGCTCGGCGGCGAGCAGTCCGGGCACATCGCCGGAGTCGGTTTCGACCTGTACGTGCGCATGATCGGCGAGGCGGTACGCGAGCTGAAGGACGACGCTCCCGCGGAGCGGCCCGAGGTGCGCGTGGAACTGCCGGTGAACGCGCACATCCCGCACGACTACATTCCGGGCGAGCGGCTGCGGCTCGAGGCCTACACGTCGATCGCGGCTATCGACTCCGAGCCTGACGTGGACGCCGTCAGGGACGAGCTCGTCGACCGGTACGGCGACCCGCCGCCGCCGGTGCTGACGCTGCTAGACGTGGCGCGGCTGCGGTTCGCCGCGCGCCGCGCGGGCCTGACGGACATCACGCTGCAAGGGTCGCACGTCCGGTTCGCCCCGGTCGTCCTGCCTGACTCACGTGTGGTGCGAGTTCAGCGGCTCTACCCGAAGACTGTGCTCAAGCCGGCGGTGCGTACGATGCTGGTACCGGTGCCGAAGACCGCAACCTTCGGCGGGGAGACCCTGCGTGACACCGAACTGCTGGCGTGGTGCGCGGAGGTCATCCGTTCGGTACTCTCCGACTCGTAACTCGTCCGGGAAGGGATCGTCTGTGTTCGGCAAGCCTGGCAGAAGGGCGCGCGCGGCCGCCTTCGGCGTCGTCTCCGCGAGCGCTTGCGTGTTGCTGGCCGCGTGCTCCCCAGTGAAGATGGGGTCCGCGGCGCTGGTAGGCGACCAGCGGATCACCCAGTCGGCGCTTGACACCCAGGTCGGCAACCTTCAGACCGCGGCCAAGCCGTACGGCCACCAGATCACGCTGACGTCCGACAAGATGCCCTCCCTGGTCCTGTCCTGGCTGATCAGGTTCCAGATCGGGGACCAGATCGCCGCCGACGCCGGCATCACGCTGACGGGGGCGCAGGTGCTGGCCGGGAAGGCGAGCATCAATTCGCAGGTGCAGGCGGCCGCCTCCCAAAGTGGCGCGAGCAGCCCGCAGGTGATCCTGCTCAACGCGGGGATCACGCCGCAGATGCAGCCCGACCTCTGGCGCTTCCAGGCCCAGGAAATCGTGTTCGCCACGCAGGCCAACGGCGGCAAGCTGCCGACCACCCAGGCCGAGGGAAACGCGGTCAACGCGAAGCTGGCGCAGGCGCAGTGCTCCGCGGCCAAGACGCTGAACATCCAGGTGAATCCGCAGTTCGGGCGGATGGACTACACCCAGTTCCTGATCGTCCCTGAACCCAACACGCTGTCCCAGCCGGCCGGAGCGCCGTCGCCCGCCGCCACCACCGGGCTTACGCCGCCGTGCTGACGGCCGTCGTCTTCCCGGGGGGCGTACGGCCGGTTCCGTCGGCGTGCTGACGGTCCTGCTGACCAGCCCGCGGGTCGCGCCGGGGCTGCTGACGTGGCAGGCATGGTCACAGTTGCGCGCCGCGGCGCGGGTGCTCGCCGTGCCCGGACATCCGCAACTGCCCGCGCTCGACGCGGCCGGGGTGACCGCGGACGTCATCAACCCGCCGCCGGACGCGCGCTCGCTCGCGGATCTGCTCGCGGCCGCCGTCGCGGCCGCCGACGGGCCCGTCGTCTGGCTGTCGCCGCCAGGCGAGCACGCCGCCGACGAACTGCTTGCCGTGCTTGCCGTGCTCGCCGTCGAGTCCGGCGTGCTGCACGGTTCGCACGACCTGCCAGGCGGCCACCTGCTCGACGTGGTCGCCGTCATGGACACGCTGCGCGCCTCGTGCCCTTGGGACAGGCAGCAGACGCATGAGTCCCTCACCCGGTACCTGCTCGAGGAAGCGTACGAAGCGGTCGAGACCGTGGAGAGCGGCGACCTGACGGCGCTGCGCGAAGAACTCGGCGACGTACTGCTTCAGGTCGCGTTCCATGCCAGGATCGCGGCCGAGAGTGCGCCGGAAGATGGCGGCTACACGATCGACGACGTGGCCGACACGCTCGTCGCCAAACTGGTCCGGCGTCATCCGCACGTGTTCGGCTCGGTCGCTGTCTCCTCCGCGGCCGACGTCTCCGCCAACTGGGAAGAGATCAAGCAGGCCGAACGAGCGCAGCGGTCCGCGGCGGCCGGGTCGGGCGCGCCATCCGTGCTCGACGGGGTGCCGTTCGGCCAGCCGGCGCTGTCGCTGATGGCACAGTTGCGACGCCGGGCGGAGCGGGCCGGCTTCGCCGAGTCTGCCAGCGGCTCAGGTTCCGGCGGGAACTCGCAGGCCGCCGCCGGCATCGGCGATGAACTCATGCGTGTCGTGGCACGCGCGCAGGCGGCCGAGATTGATCCCGAAATGGAACTACGCAGTGCAGCCAGGCGCTACGCTGATCGCGTGCGCGACTGGGAGCGGTCGCACACAAGGCACGTGTAGCCTTCAGACCGCCGAGACTCCATCGTTATACGGAAGTTTCCGCTGGTCAAGACCGTGCCACTCTCGTTTTCCGATCAATCCGTGTGAACCCTGTGCCGGACCTGCGCGTCTTGATACCGGGAAAGCTGTACGAAGTACTCCATCAACTTTGACTGTGGGGCGGCTGGCTTGCCAGCCATAAGGGGCGGGACGGTCTAGTGTGAGCAACTATGTGATCACTGCCAGCGAGCGGCGGGGGCGCGCGGCGACTGGTCTGGCTATCTGGACGAGGACTTATCTTCGCCAGGCAGCCATGACGGACTTCGTCATCGCGGTAGTTTCCTCCACGTTGGCACTGCAGGTTCGTTTCGAAGGTCATCTACCTCCCTGGTACGCCGTTCTCAGCGTAACGTTTCCGTTGCTCTGGGTGATGAGCCTATGGCTTTCCGGGGCCTACGACGATCGTTATGTAGGAACTGGCTCCGATGAATTTCGCAAGGTGCTTAACGCAGGCGTGAGCCTCACCGCTGGCCTCGCGATTCTCTCCTACGCGATCAACACCGAGTTGTCCCGCGAGTACCTGGTCATCACGATGCCGAGCGTCACCTTGCTCGACCTCATCGCCAGGTACGCGATGCGCAAGCGGCTGCACAGGCAGCGCTGCCTAGGCCGCTGCATGTCGACGGTGCTTGCCGTGGGCCACGAGTCGGCGGTGTCTGACCTAATCACCGAGTTGCGGCGTGATACTTATCACGGGCTGACTGTGGTGGCGGCGTGCCTGACCAGCGAATCCGAATCAGACGACGGCTCGGTGGCTGGCGTCCCGGTGTGCGGTGGATTGAACGATGTGGCCGGCGCCGTGCAGCGATGCGGCGCCGACACGGTCGCGGTGCTTTCGTGCAACGAGATCGACGGCGTCACGCTGAGGCAGCTTGCCTGGGAACTTGAGAAGACGGGCACCGACTTGTGCGTCGCGCCGGCGCTGCTTGACGTGGCCGGCCCGCGCACGACGATCCGTCCGACCGCCGGGCTGACGCTCCTGCACGTGGATCACCCTCAGCTCAGCGGTCCGCGGCTTGTCGTGAAGGAAATCTTCGACCGTGCCATTGCCGGGTTGGCGCTCGTTCTGCTGTCCCCGTTGTTCGGGTTGGTCGCGATGGCGATCCGGTTGTCCGACGCGGGTCCGGCTCTGTTCACCCAGACGAGGGTGGGCAAAGATGGCCGAACTTTCAAGATATACAAGTTCCGCACTATGGTTGTCGACGCCGAGAAGCGGCTCGCTGAGCTGCGGCAAAGCAACGATTCTGACGGGGTACTGTTCAAGATGCGTCGTGATCCCCGAATCACGGCCATCGGCGGCCGGCTGCGCAAGTGGTCGGTAGACGAGCTCCCTCAGCTCATCAACGTGTTCCGCGGCGAGATGTCGCTCGTTGGCCCACGGCCCGCGCTGCCCGAGGAAGCGGCGCGGTACGCCGATCACGTCCGGCGTCGGCTGGTCGTGAAGCCAGGGCTAACCGGTATGTGGCAAGTGAACGGCCGGTCGGACCTGTCATGGGACGAAACGGTCCGTCTCGACCTGCGCTATGTCGAGAACTGGTCCTTCGCGCTCGACTTGCAGATTCTCTGGAAGACGATCGCGGTGATCTTCAGGGGGTCCGGTGCCTACTAGCGCGGTAGCCACGGAGCACGAGTACGGGGTTAGACAGTTGGAAGTCATCAACCTGGACATGAGCGACCGCGACGTCGCTGACTTGGACGTCACGAGGCTAGTGAAACTCGCGGGCGCCGGTGACCCGCGCGCCTGGGAACGGCTCATCGACAAGTACGGCAGGCTCGTCTGGTCCATCACGAGGGAATTCAAACTCGTGGAAAGCGACGCGGCGGACGTCTTCCAGACAACGTGGATGCGGCTGATCGAGCATGTCGACCGCATTGAGCACCCGGACCGGGTCGGGTCCTGGCTGGCGGCGACCGCGCGAAACGAGTGCCTGCGCTGCCTTGCCTCCAACAAGAGGCTTGTCCTGGCCAACGAGGACGTCGTGCTCGACGGCCCCGCCGAGCACGACGCCGAGATCGACGAGGGGTTGCTCGCCGAGGAGCGCGCCGAGGTTGTCCGCGCGGCCATGGCACACCTGCCGCGGCGGTGGCAGCGGCTGATGGAACTCCTGATGTCGGACCCGCCCGCGTCCTATGCCGAGATCTCCGACGAGCTTGGGCTGCCGGTGGGCAGCATCGGTCCTACCCGGGGCCGCTGCCTGGCCAGGCTCCGGGTGCTGCTTGAAGCATCGTGAGCTCGTCATGGGAAGGATCGGCGGGAAGCTTGTCAGCGTCGACCCACTCCCCGCCGCCTGCCTCGATCTCCGGATAGCTGGCACGGATCTCGATCACCAAGTCCGAGACGAAGACGAGCACCGCGTCCGGCGGTGCGGCCCTCAGCTCGGCCGGGCTGATGATGGGAATCGTCGTGCCGGGCATCCGCAGGCCTTGCTTGGCCGGCGAGGCGTCGGCGACGGCGGGCAGCAGGTCAGCGTCGACGCCAGCCAGGCGCAGCAGCGCGACCGCGCGCGAGGCGGCGCTGTAGCCGGCGACTGTCTTCCCCGCCTCGCGCATGGCGCCGAGCCAGCGGTGCAGCGCGCGGGCGTGGGATGTCAACGCGCCCTGCAGGCCGCTGACCACCCCGGGATTGGTGACGCCGGTGCGTTCCTCGGCGGCGAGCAGCGCGCCGACCGGATCGCCGGCGCTCACGGGCCCGCTGTCCCCGGCGCGGCCGGCGGCGAGCAGCACCGTGCCGCCGTACAGGTCGAAGCTCCACGCGGTTCGCGGGCTCAGCCCGGCCGCGGCGAGCATCGCGACCAGAGCGGTCGTGGAGTAATAGGCATAGTGGCCGTGGCGCAAGGCATTCCACTGCCGCAGGCGGACGATCGTGTCGAGCGAGTGGTACTGCAACAGCAGCACCCCGCCGGGAGCGAGCCGAGCCGCGCGCTCGGCAAGCGCGGCGGCCTGATCGGGGCTGTGCATCATGCCGAAGCAGTCGAGGATGACGTCCGCTTCCCCGGTGCCTTCCACGGGCGACAGGCCCCGGTCCGTGAGCAGTCCGAGCCAGGAACCTCCGTGCGGGCTGCCGTACTCGGCGACCCGGCCGTCCGCGGGCAGCAGGTCCGCCGCGGCGACACGGCGCACCGCGTCCTCGGCCTGCGCGACAAGGGCGGCCGGTTCGGCCCCCCTGGGCTCCTCGGGCACCGTGGGGTCAGCGAGCAACTGGGCCAGGCCGCACGACGAGCACAGCCACATCTGCAGCGGGTAAACCGGATCCGGTCCCGGTTCGTCATATTTCGGGAAGTAGTCGCACGCCGGCTGCTCGCCCAGATCGAGCACAAGATCGCCGGCCTGGCCCCGGCATGCCCGGCACTGGTGCCTGGTCATTGTTACGTGGCCTCCGTCCGAGCGGGCCCTGCGAGAGAGGTAACCCGGGTAGCGCTGAATCTACCGTAGTATCGGCTTCGCTGTGACATTGGATATCTGGATACTGAGAGCGAATATCGGGTAACGGGCTGTTGCCTCAGCAGAAAGCTTGCTCGAGTTTCCCGGGGGACCAGCACATCGAAATACAGTCGCCGGTAGCTTGCAAAACCTGCTGGCAAGGATCTTTGGGGGGTCATGTCGTCAGCACACGCGTGCCGTCTTTGCGGCGCGGAACTTACGCGAACATTCGTCGATCTCGGGATGTCTCCGCTCTGCGAGAGCTACGTCCCAGCCGAACGTCTCGATGAGGCCGAGGTGTTCTACCCGCTGCACGTGCGGCTGTGCGGCGAGTGCCTGCTGGTCCAGTTGCCCGCTTACGTTCCCGGCGAGGACATCTTCTCGGACTACGCGTATTTCTCGTCGTACTCCGATTCGTGGGTGGCGCACGCCAAGCGGTACGCGGACGATATGACCGCACAGCTCGGGCTGACATCCGCCAGCCTTGTCACGGAGGTCGCGAGCAACGACGGCTACCTGCTCCAGCACTTCCACGCCGCCGGGATCCCGGTCCTGGGGGTCGAGCCCGCCGCCAACGTCGCCGAGGCAGCGCGCGCCAAGGGCATACGGACGGTGGTGCACTTCCTGGGGGAGCAGACCGGCGCCGCGATCGCCGCCGAGTACGGCCAGGCGGACCTGGTCGCCGCGAACAATGTCTTCGCGCACGTTCCTGACATCCGCGGGTTCGCGGCCGGGCTGCGCGCGCTTGTCAAGGACTCCGGGCTCGTGACGCTGGAGTTCCCGCACCTGCTCCGGCTGATCGAGCGGCGGCAGTACGACACGATCTACCACGAGCACTTCTCCTACCTGTCCTTGCTGACGTCGAGCCGCGCGCTTGAGACCGCCGGCCTGCGCGTCGTCGACGTCGAGGAACTGACCACGCACGGCGGCTCGCTCCGAGTGCACGCGCGGCCCGCCGACGCCGCCGGCGAGCCTTCCGAGCGGGTCAAGGCCGTTCTCGACGCGGAGGAAGCGGCCGGCCTGCACACCGTGGCAGGCCATGAGGGGTTCGCCGGGGAGGTGCTGCGGATCAAGAGCGACCTGGTGGAATTCCTCATCACCGCCGCGCGGGAAGGCAAGTCCGTGGCCGGCTACGGCGCCCCTGGCAAGGGAAACACGCTGCTCAACCACTGCGGCATCAGGTCTGACCTCCTCGCCTACACAGTCGACCGGTCGCCGGTGAAGCAAGGGAAGGGCCTGCCGGGTACGCACATCCCGATCTATCCGCCCGAGCGGATCGCCGAAACTAAGCCCGACTACATCCTCGTGCTGCCGTGGAACCTGCGGGACGAGATCACCGAGCAACTCGCCTACGTGCGGTCCTGGGGAGGACGCCTGGTCTTCCCGATCCCCGCGCTTGAGGTCATCTGACTAGGTCGTCTAAAGGGGAATCGATATGAAAGTCGTCCTGTTCTGCGGTGGCCTCGGAATGCGGATGCGAGATGGCGTCACCAACGCGCCTAAGCCGATGGCGATGATCGGGGATCGTCCGCTCATGTGGCATGTCATGCGGTACTACGCGCATTTCGGGCACACCGATTTCATCCTCTGCCTTGGCTACGGCGCGTCATACGTCAAGGATTTCTTCCTCAACTACGACGAGACGCGATCGAACGACTTCGTGCTCGAGGGTGCCGCGCGTGAGGTGAAGCTCTTCAAGACCGACATCTCCGACTGGCGGATCACCTTCGTCGACACCGGGCTGAACTCGGCCATCGGCGAACGGCTGCGGCGGGTTCGCCGGTTCGTCGAGGACGAGCCGATGTTCCTCGCCAACTACGCGGATGTCTTCACCGACGTGTCGCTGCCCGACATGGTCACGCGGTTCGAGGAGAGCAACGCGGTGGTCAGCCTGCTCGCGGTCCCCCCGCAGTCCTCACACCACGTGGTGGACGTGAGCGAGGACGGGCTGATCACGCAGGTCACCCCCGTCCGTGACCTGCGTCAGTGGGAGAATGGCGGCTACTTCGTGCTCCGGCCGGAGATCTTCGATCATCTCAACGAAGGCGAAGACCTGGTGGAGGACGCGATCCCCCGGCTGATCCAGCGGCGACGGGTAATCGCTTACCCGTACAAGGGCTACTGGTCGCCCGCCGACACGGTGAAGGAGCGCGCGCAGCTCGAGGATATGTACCACCGCGGGCAATGCCCGTGGATGGTCTGGGATCCCGAACGATCGGGCGCGAACAAGAGCGCCGCCGCCACGGCGTAGCGGTTGAATCATCATGCTCCCACTGTTCCTGGGCGCTCCGTCAGCCGAGCCGCTGTCCGTGCTGGCGATCGGGGCGCATCCTGACGACATCGAGATCGGCGCCGGCGGACTGCTGCTCAGCCTGGCGGAACGCGGTTTGCGCTGCCGCTACGTAGTGCTGACGGGTACCCCGGAACGTCAGCAAGAGGCACGGAACGCGGCGCGTTCGTTCATGCCGGGTGCGGACCTCAACATCGACCTGTTCGACCTGCCCGAAGGCCGGCTGCCCGCGGCATGGGCAAGCGCGAAGGAGATCCTCGAGGGCGTAGCGCGATCGAGTTCGCCTCACGTCGTCATCGCGCCGTCGCCCGACGACGCGCACCAGGATCACCGCACCATCGGTGAACTGGTGACCACCGTCTTTCGCGACCAGCTTTACCTCGCCTATGAGATCCCGAAGTGGGATGGCGACCTGAGCCGGCCGTCGATGTACGTCCCGCTTTCGGCCAGCACCGCGCACCGCAAGGTGGAATTGCTGCACAAGTGCTTCCCGTCACAGCGGAACCGCGACTGGTGGGACGATGAAGTCTTCCTCGGCCTAGCGCGACTGCGAGGCATGGAGTGCCGCGCACCCTACGCGGAAGCGTTCAGGTGCGCGAAAGCCGTGATCGCGCCACAGGAGTTCACGACCGGCGACCCGGTTCGTGAGCCATGAACCGCTGTGAAGTGGGACGATGGTCACTCGCGCGGGAAAGTCGTATCACGGCCGTCGGCTGCGTGCTCCTATGCACGTATGGCTGGGGTTGCTCCGCTACGGGTGGGCTGGATGAGGTGACGCGATGAAAGCAGCCCTGGAAGGCCTTGTTGACGTGCCTGTCCTGTCCACTCCGCGCGCGCGTCCCGGTGTCCTGCTCGATCGCGACGGCACGATCATCGTTGACCACGGGTATGTCGGCTCGGTCGACCGAGTCGAGTTCATCGAGGGCGCACCGGAAGCCATCGCCAGCTTCAACCGGGCCGGCATCCCGGTGGCGGTTGTCACGAACCAGGCGGGAGTCGCGAGAGGCCTGTACGGAATCGATGACGTCGCCCGCGTGCACGAGTACATCGCCGAGCATCTCGCCGAACACGAGGCGCACATCGACCTGTTCGTGTACTGCCCCTATCACCCCGCCGGGGTCGTCGAGGCCTTCGCCCGCACCAGCGAGGACCGTAAACCGAGACCAGGCATGGCCAAGGCGGCGCAAGCCGGGCTGAACCTGGACCTGACGGCGTCGTGGGTCGTCGGTGACCGTCAAGAAGACCTCGGCCTAGCCGAAGCGATCGGAGCGTCGGCTGTCTACGTCGGCACCGATCGCTGCGAGCGCGCGGGCGTGTGGTCTTTCCCGAGCCTGGCCGCCGCGGCCCCGTTTATCTTGGAGCGCATCGCCGTATGAGTTCCGCCTACGACCTTCATGCTTTGGCGCCGGCCGCCGATGGTGACCCGGTGAAGTTCCCCGTGGCGCCGTATCCGAACGCGGCATCGTACCTTGACGCGTACGCGGAGGAGATGTCCCGCGCCGCCAAGACCATCGACCCCGCCGCGTTCGACCGCGCGGCGCAGATCCTGCTCGAGGCCTACCAGCGCGGCGCCCGCATGTTCTCCTGCGGCAACGGCGGCTCGGCGTCGGTCGCGAACCACATGCAGTGCGACCATGTGAAAGGCATCAGGACGGCCACCGACCTGAGCCCCCACGTCCTGTCCCTGAGCACCAACGTGGAGCTGCTGACCGCGATAGCCAATGACCTGGGCTACGAGAACGTGTTCGTCTACCAGCTCCAGGCGCAGTCAAGGCCGGGCGATGTGCTCGTCGCGGTCTCGTCTTCAGGCCGCTCGCCCAACATCGTCAACGCGCTTACCTGGGCCCGTGACGCGGGACTGCGGACCATCGCCGTCACCGGCTTCGACGGAGGCGCCGCCAGGAGTGTGGCCGAGGTCGCCGTCCACGTCGACTGCACGAATTACGGCGTAGTCGAAGACCTGCACCAGTCCGTCATGCATGCCCTGGCCCAGTACATCCGCCAGTCGCGAATGACCGCGGACACGATCTCGACGACGGTGTTCTGAGCCATGACCGTCGCTGGAAGCACAGGCGTAACGCTGAAGCCGAGCGCCGCGAGACCCGTAGAACGGAGCCGGTAGGTACGTATGCGCGTGGCAATCAACCTCCTGACGGAGGACCCGCAGAACCCCTCGGGCGCCCACTGGTTCTGGACCCGGGTGATCCCCGAGATGGCCAAGCGGCTCGAATCAGGCGAGGAACTGCACCTGCTGGTGAGCCCGAAGTCCCGGCATCTCCACCAGGATTACGGACCGAACGTCTTCCACATAACCTATCCATGGTCAAACGAACAGCGTTACCTGCGCACGCTCAGCGAGCACGTCTACTCGCCATTGCGGTTGCCGCTGAGCCGTATCGATGTCTTCAACACCTTGATGGCCCCCGTGGTGAGTGTCCCGCGGTCGTCGCTCGTCATCCACATGAAGACGATGCACGCGTTCACCGCGCCCGAGGCGCTGCCGCCGGTGGCGCGCCTTTACCGCAGGATGAGCTATCCGCGATCCGCGCGCGTCGCGGACGCGATCATCATCAACTCCGAGAGCCTGCGCTCCGAGATCGAGAAGTACCTCGAGGTCGACCCCGCCAAGCTCAAGCTGATCCACGAGGCGGTCGATCACGACCTCTTCAAGCCGGGCGACGCCGCGCAGGCCCGCGCCCTTGTCGCGCGGCACGGCGTCACCAAGCCGTTCGTGCTGTTCGTGTCCTCGCTGTGGCAGTACAAGAACTGCGAAGGGCTGCTGCGGGCGTGGGCGCATGGCCGCGCTGAGTTCGGCGGCCGGCAACTCGCGATCGTCGGCGGCGGCACTGACGAGAAGTACGTGGCCTCGCTGCGCTCGCTCGCGGCTGACCTCGGTATCGCGTCGGATGTCGTTTGGGTTGGCAAGGTTCCGCTTGAGGAGACCGTGAATTTCTACCGGGCGGCCGACGTGTTCGTCTACCCGTCGCTCAACGAGACATTCGGGCTGCCCATCCTGGAGGCAATGGCCAGCGGCTGCCCGGTGGTGACCTCGGATACCAGTGCCATGCCCGAAACCGCGGGCGGCGCCGCGCTGCTTTCCGACCCCAGGGAACCCGCGAGCATCGCCCGGGCCATCCTCGAGGCGGTCGGCCCGGGCCAGGATCACCTGCGTGAACTGGGACTGAAACGGGCCAATGAGTTCACGTGGGCGGCCACGGCCACGTCGACCCTCGACGTGTACCGCGAGGCCGCGGAGCGCCGACGGCGCCGGCGGAATCGGCCGTAATGAAGATCCTCGTCACCGGAGGAGCCGGCTTCATCGGATCCCACACCTGTGATCGGCTCCTCTCGCTCGGCCACGAAGTGGTTGTCCTCGACGCGCTCACCCAGCCGGTACACCCGAACGGGCAGCGGCCTGACTACCTGAGTTCCGAGGTCGACTTCTACCAAGGCGACGTACGCAATCGCGACCTGGTCAGCAACCTTCTGCGCAGGGTGGACGCCGTTTACCACTTCGCCGCGTACCAGGACTACCTGCCCGATTTCTCGAAGTTCTCCGATGTGAACGTGGTCTCGACGGCGCTGCTGTACGAGATCATCGTCGCCGAGCGCCTGGACATGGCCCGCGTCGTGGTGGCCTCGTCGCAGTCAGCGATGGGCGAGGGCCTCTACTGGTGCCCGGCCGACGGCGAGCAGGTGCCGGGCATGCGGCCGGAAGCCGCTCTCGCGGCGGGGCGCTGGGACATCGCGTGCCCGGTGTGCGGCGGAGCGCTCGAGATGCGGGTGACGCCCGAGCGGGTCTCGAACCCGCAGAACGCGTACGGCATGTCGAAGCTAGCCGAAGAGATGGTCGCCGTGAATCTCGGGCGCAGGTACGGCATCCCCACCGTGGCGCTTCGCTACAGCATTGTCCAGGGCCCACGGCAGTCGGTCTACAACGCCTACTCGGGCGCGTGCCGCATCTTCTGCCTGAGCTATCTCCTTGGCCACGCTCCGACACTCTACGAGGACGGCGGGGCGATACGGGACTACGTCAACATCGATGACGTGGTGGACGCCAACGTGCTCGTCCTGACGGACGACCGGGCCGCCGGGAAAGTCTTTAACGTCGGAGGCGGCCAGGCGGTCACGACAAGGGAATTCTCTGATGTCGTCATGCGCCAGTACGGGTCTTCCATACCTGGCATGGTGACAGGCGAGTACCGGTTCGGCGATACGCGCCACATCCAGTCGGACATCAGCGCCCTGCGGGCCATGGGCTGGGAACCCCGCCACACGCCCGCGGATTCGGTCGCGGCCTACGCCGAATGGCTCAAGGGCATAGACGGTCTCGACGGGGTGCTGGCCGAGGCCAACCAGCGGATGCGCGCGCTCGGGGTAGTCAGGAGGACGGAGGCGTGAAGGCCTTCCTCCTCGCCGCCGGAGTGGGCAGCCGCCTCCGGCCGATCACCGACACGCTGCCCAAGTGCATGGTGGTCATCGACGACCGGCCGCTGCTCGATGTCTGGCTCGACGCGTTCGCGGGCGCTGGCGTCGATGAGGTCCTCGTCAATCTTCACCACCTGCCGAACGTGGTGCGTCAGCACATCGCCGCCCGGCACGGGCCCCCGGTGGTCCGCACGTTCTTCGAGCCGGAACTGCTCGGCAGCGCCGGGACGCTCGCCGCCAACCGGCACTGGGTCGGCGGGGAAGAGATGTTCCTGGCCTGCAACGCCGACAACCTCACAGATTTCGACCTGGGGTCGCTGATCGACGAGCACCGCGAGCATGACGCGATCGCGACCCTGACGGTATTCCACTCGGAGAACCCATCGGCCGGCGGCGTTGTGGAGGTTGACGGCGATGGCGCGGTGGTCAGCTTCGTCGAGAAGCCAAGCGAACCGGCGTCCGACTTGACCAATGCCGGGATGTACGCCTTTCACCCGGGCGTGCTCGATGAGATCACCGGGCAGACGCCGACCGACATCGGCCATCACCTGCTGCCGCGGCTGGTGGGCCGCGCGCGGGCGATGCTGGTCGAGGGCTACTTCCGCGACATAGGCACGGTCGACGCGTACCGGCGAGCCAGGGAGGAGTGGCCCGTACGGGCCGCACGATGATCATCAGCCAGACACCGCTGCGCATCGGACTACTCGGCGGAGGGACCGACCTGCCGGGCTACTACCGGGAGCACGGCGGCCGCGTCCTGAACGCCGCACTCGACAAGTACGTCTACGTGATCGTCAAACAGCGGTTCGACGACGACATCTATGTCAACTACTCCAAGAAGGAGATCGTTTCGCGCGTCGACGATCTCGAACACGAGCTGGTCCGAGAGGCCATGCACATGGCCGGCGTGCTGAAGGGAGTCGAGATCACCACGCTGGCCGACATCCCGTCCGGAGGAGGCTCGGGTCTTGGGTCCTCGTCCGCGGTGACCGTCGGCTTGCTGCAGGCGTTGTTCGCCTATCAGGGACGGCAGGTCTCGGCGGAAGAGCTTGCCGAGCGGGCGTGCACGATCGAGATCGAGCGGTGCCGCAAGCCCATCGGCAAACAGGACCAGTACATCGCCGCGCTCGGCGGGATCCGGGACATCCGGTTCGGGCCAGGTGATGAGGTGATCGCCAGGGAGATAGGGATATCCGCGGCTGAGCGCCGTGCGCTCCAGCAGCAGATCATGCTCTTCTATACCGGCATAACAAGGAGCGCGGACTCGATCCTGGTCGAGCAGCGCGCGAATATCGAATCGACCCGCCCGCAGCTTGACCTGCTGCGCGACCTAGCTGGCCTGACCGCGGACCGGCTGCGCGGCGGCGATGTGGACGCGATCGGACCAGCGATGCGCGAAAGCTGGGAGGCCAAGCGCAAGCTTGCCTCCGGGGTGTCGAACGACCAGATCGACACCGCGGTCACCCGGGCGCTTGAAGCGGGAGCGACTGGCGCCAAGCTGACCGGCGCCGGCGGCGGTGGCTTCTTGCTCGTCATCTGTCCCACGGAGCGCCAGCGCGCTGTACGCGAGAACCTAAGTGGCATGCGTGAATTGCCGGTGAGCCTGGACCGCCTCGGCTCGCGCATCGTTCTCAATGTTCAGCGCGACATCTGGAGTTGATGGTGCCTGAGAAACTGGGCGGGGTTCTGGACCCGGCATGTATCAGGACCGGCATGTATCAGGACCGGTAGGTCGCGGGTCATGAGGGAGTAGCTGTATGGGGGTCTCGTTCCTGAGTCGTCTCGGATCGAAGGAAGCTGGTATGAAGCCATGAAGAGCGCGTCGCCTCGGCTGAGCGTCGGGCTTCCGGTGTACAACGGCGAGAAGTACCTCGGCCAGTCCATCGAGGCTCTGCTGGGGCAGAACTTCGAGGATTTCGAGCTGATCATTTCGGATAACGCCTCGACCGACAGCACCGCGGACATCTGCCGCCGCTACGGTAAGCAGGATTCCAGGATCCGGTACATCCGGCAGCCCAGGAACATCGGGCTTTCCCTGAACCACAATGCTGTGCTGAAGGAGTCACGCGGAGAGTACTTCAAGTGGGCGGCCTCCGACGATCTGTACGGCCGCGACCTGCTCGGCAGCTGCGTCGACGCGCTCGATGAGTACCCGGACGTCGTGCTCGCGCACTCCTGGGAGGCGGTCATCGACGAAGACGGAACCGTCACCCAGGCGATGGACTACCCACTGGCCACGGACGCCCCGCGAGCGCCGGACCGCTTCAAGGGCATCCTGTTCGGAAGCAGCGGCCTGTTCGAGAGCACCGACCCGGCAGTTCCCGGCTTCGTCCGAGTGGACAACCGCGGCATCCTGCGGGCCTGTGACATCTACGGAGTCGCCAGGACCGCCGTCATGCGGAAGGTGACGCCGCTCGGCAGCTATCACCACTCGGACCGGATCATCATCTGCGCGCTCGCCCTGCACGGGCGATTTCACATGACCCCGGACTGGCAGTACTTCCGGCGTGACACCTCGGACCGCACCTATAACAAGGCCCCGAAACTACGTGATCGCTGCGAGGTCAATGACCCCGCGCGGAAGAACAGGCTGCTGCACCCGACCGCTCGACTGGTGGCCGAGTACCTTTGGGCCTTCGTCGACGCGATCCAGCACGCGCCGCTCTCGCCGGCGGACCGGAGGGAGTGCTACGCCAACCTGACCCAGTGGATGCTGGACCGGGTGACAAGCAAGGTCGTCCACCGGCCCATGGTGCCCATGGAGGCCATCGACTACCGGGATAAGGTGTCGGTTCGCGCGGTCGTGGCGGGCCAGGACGGGAAGCTGGTGAAGTCAGCGGGCGAACAGGGAGAGCAGCTGTCATGACCGGTCAGGGCCAGACCGCCGGGCGCAGGGTTGGCCTCTTCGGCCTCCTCGGTCAGGGCAATCTGGGAAACGACGGCTCCATGGAGGCGGTCCTCGCGTACCTGAGGGAAGCGCATCCCGATGTGATCCTTGACGCGCTCTGCTCGGGGCCGGAGGTGGTGTCGCAGCGGTACGGTATGCCGGCGGCGCCACTGCGCCGGTTCGACACGAACACCGCACGCGGGGCAGGACTGGGCGGTCTGCTACGCAGGTCCATGGCGCTGGGCGCGGGAACGGTCATCGACACGGTCCGCATATCCAGCTGGGTGCGCCGTCACGACAGCGTGATAATCCCCGGCATGGGCGTCCTTGAGCAGACCGTGCCGCTGCGCCCCTGGCAGACGCCCTACCTGGTGTTCGTGCTCAGCGTGTCCGGGAAGTTGCTCCGCACGAAGGTCGCGTTGGTGAGCGTGGGCACGAACGTCATGCACGACAGGCTCACGCGGTGGCTTTTCATAACCGCCACGCGACTCGCGCACTACCGCTCGTTCCGTGACAGCGTGTCCACGGACGCGATGCGGGAGATGGGGCTCGACGTCTCCCGCGACGTCGTGTACCCGGACGTGGTGTTCTCGCTGCGGACGGACCAATATCAGCGGGAACCCTCCGCCGTCGTGGGCGTCGGGATCATGGACTTCTCCGGCTCGAATGAGGACCGCCAGCAAGGGGACAAAATTCGTGCCGAGTACGTCGCCAAGATGACCGAGTTCGTGTCGTGGCTGGTCGAAAACGGCCGGCAGGTGCGGGTGTTTACCAGCGACTCGGTTGACCAGCCCATCGCCGAGCGGATCGTAGCCGACGTAAGGGACCGATACCCGGACCTCCCCGCGTCCGCGATAGTCACCGAACCGGTGACCTCGATGGCAGAACTACTACGGCAGACGGCGACCGTGGGCACCGTGGTCGCCACCCGGTTTCACAACGTGCTGTACTCACTGCTGATGGGGCGACCCACCGTGGCCATCGGTTACGCCGCCAAGCACCAGGCCCTGATGACGCAGATGGGAATGACCCGGTACTGCCAGGAGGCCAGGTCACTGGACGTGGCCAGGCTGATTGAGCAGTTCACCGAGCTAGATAGCCGAGCGGCGGAACTGCGACTAGTAATCGCCGAACGCAACGCGGACATGGCTCGGCAGGTCGACAGTCAGTTCGCCACATTGTCAGCCGCCCTATTTCCGGGGTGGCGGGATGCGCGCGGCATCACAGGCCAGGTTGCCCCAGCGCCCAGGGACGAGTGTGCCCCTACACAGGGCGCTCTGAAAAGGAGATGAAGATGAACGACGCACCCGACGGCATTGTTCCCGTGGCGGGCGCCGAGAACGCGGTGAAGTACTACCAGCGTGACTTCTGGAGCAAGGAGAACCTGAAGTTCAGCAGGCCGCACTACCGGATGGAAAAGGCCGTGCGGATCATCAACAAGGTGGCCGGGGGCCGGGAGCGCGATCTGCTGGACATTGGCTGCGGGCCTGCTGCCCTGAGGCACCTGCTCCCGCCGGCCATTCACTATCACGGTATCGACATGGCCATCCAGGAGCCGGGTCCGGACCTGCTCGAGGCGGATATTGTCAGGACCCCGATCGAGTTCGCGGGACAGAAGTTCGACATCATCATCGCCCAGGGGCTTTTCGAGTATGTGCCGGAAGTCCAGTCCCAGAAATTCGCCGAGATAGCGGAGATTCTCCGCCCGGGCGGCACCTTCATCCTCACGTACTGGAACTACGCACACCGCAACCCGAAGGTGTATCACGCGCACAGCAACGTCCAGCCGTTCGGGAACGTCCGGCGCGACCTGGAGAAGCATTTCAACGTGGACCGCTTCTTCCCGGCATCGCACAACTGGTACCACGGCTCGCCGAGCATGCGGTTCAACAAGGCCCTGAACATGCGGATCAACATGAACATCCCAGTCATCAGTCCGCTGCTGGGGGTGGAGTACTTCGTGATTTGCTCCCCGCGTAGCTCTTAAGCGGCTCCTCGCCTACTCGGCCGACAGGCGGGCGATGATCGGGGCGATAGCGTCCACATTCCCGCCCAGATTCCAGTAGCAGATCCCGAGTTCCTCCCGCCACCGCTGCAGGTCGTCCACGCACTTGCCGATCTCTCCGCGCAACGATGTGGGCGAGTCGGCGAAGCTTTCCGGATGGGCGGCGATGAAGTCGCTGAATGACGGCCGGACCGGCGTGACCTGCACGCCGGCGATGTTCACGTCATAGCAGGTGAACTGGATCGCGGGCGGTTGCCGTCCGGCCTGCGATGCCGCGGCGGCAACCAGGCTGAGTTTCTTGTCTATGCCTTCCCTGGAAAGCTCCTTCGCGGCCCTTGCGTCGAAACCGTCCGGTCCCAGCCGGGGGTGCACCCCTACGATGTCGGCGAGCGAGCCCGCCAGGGCCAGCATCCGGGGGCCGCCGCCGCCCACCAGGACCGGCGGTCGCGGGCTCTGCAGCGGGCGGGGCAGCGCTTCGAGTTCGTCGAGCCGGTAGTGGCGACCGTCGAAGCTCACTGGCAGTCCGTTGAAGTACATCATGATTATCGCAAGTGCTTCTGATAGCCGGTCGACCCGGATCGAGGCGGCATCGTAGTCGGCGCCGAGCGCCTGGTAATCGTCGACGAGCCAGCCGGCGCCGATCCCCACAGCTGCCCTGCCGCCCGAGAGCACGTCAGCGGTGGCGATCGCCTTGGCGAGGATGCCCGGGTGATGCAGGTCATTGTTGAGGACAAGCGGTATAGCGCGCAGGCGCGTGGTGCTGGCGAGGGCGAAGTTCATCGCAGTGAGGGCATCCATCGTCCAGCCGTGACTGTAATGCTCGGAAACAGCGACGGCGTGGAAGCCCAGATCCTCGATACGGCGCAGATCCGCGGTCCACTGCGCCGCGTCCGTGCTCAGCCGGGGCATCGGCGCGAGGAAGCGGAAGGTTGCGGGGGCGGTCATGGCAATGCCTCCTTGGTTGCTTCCCTGGTTACCAGGTCAAGGGCGAGCGTGCAGGCCAAGACCACTCCCGTCCCGACCGCGGCGCCTGCCACGGCGTCGGTGAAGCGATGCGCGCCTGAGGCGACCATCGCGGCGGCCACCGCGGCCGCCAGCAGCAGCGCCATGCACACCAGCAGCAATCGCAGGACCCCGGACGCGCGAGGAGGCGAATTAACGAGCAGGACCGCGCAGATCGTCGCCAGCGCGAACATGCTGGTGGCATGTCCGCTGGGGAAGGAGTGTCCGATGGCCTGTCCGACGTAAGGCTTTAGCACGTACTCGGTGAGTCCGACAGCGGCGGGCACCGCGACGGCGGCTAGGACGGCTCCGCGCCACCTGCGAGCCACCGCGCAAGTCAGGACCAGCGTCAGGGTCATGAGTGTCACCGGCCCTAGAGAGCCCAGGTATGGAAGCCAGCGGACCAGTGCGGGGAACCGGATCATCACGTCCGAGATCCGGCTGTCGAAGGCCGAATCGAGCCATCCGGGCAACCCGCGGCCGACGGAACGCGCGCCAAGAATCGACGTCACTGCCACGCATGCGGCCAGCAGTGCGACAGTTGGCATGCGAAGCGGTCCGGGCAGCAGCCTTATGTCGGTCTCCTGCCCGAGACGGATGGCACGAGAAGTGACGCGGCGAGGACAAGTTCGAGCAGATACGGCGTGACGTTGGTGATGCCAACCTCGGTGAACGATCCCACCAGGCAATAGGTAATCAGGAAGAGGGCCAGTGCGCGCTCCACGCCGCGCGGCTGGAAGTAAGCCGACACGAGCAGGAAGACCAGCATCGCCGCGCAGATGCCCACGCCGATCAGGCCCTGTCCCTGGTAGGAAGCCAGCCAGTTGCTGTCGATGGCGAGGCCATTGAACGAATCGTTGGACAGGCCGAAACCGAAGAGCATCTGGAACTTGTCGCGGGGGAAGTTCACCAGTGCGCTCCAGACTACGGTGCGGCCGGTGAGGTTAGTCAGTTGCTCGGTGCCCTGGCCGCGGGCCAGGAAAGAGACGAGGACGCTCGAGAGCGTCATGATCGCGACCGCCACAATGGCGCCCGCCACGGCGAACAGCTTGCGCACCCGCGCATTGCCCGCCATCAGGCTCAGGCCGGCTATCAGGAGACCCGCGGTCATGCCGACCAGGGCCGTCCGGGTATGCGTGAGGAGCAGGATTATTCCTGTCGCGCCGACGGCGAGCAGTGTGGGCCGCCCGCGCAGCCGGCCGCACACCCAGAGCACCACCACAAGCCCGAAGGTGACGGCGGCATAGTGCGCGACCTGTGTCGGCGGAATATCCCACAGGACGCCGCTGAGCCTGCCCGAGCCCAGGGCGCGGCCGGGGGCGGCGAAGATCCCGAGCCCGACCGAGGCCAGGATCACCCAGAACGCTATGAGATGGCAGCGGACCAGCAGCAGGTCGCGCCGACCCCACCATGGCGTAAGCAGCCACATCGCGATCACGAACTCGACGAGCCGGACGACGCGGTAATAGGTACCGACGTGCTGGGGCTGCAAGATCGGCACGAATGCCTCGATGGCGAGCAGGGTCATCAGGCAGAGGAACACATTCGGGCGCAGCATGACCTTGCGGTTTACGCTCAGCGCCACGATCAGCGCCAACGGCAAGGCTCCCTGGGTGAGGCCCTTGCCGAACGCCGACGGAATGTGCACCAAAGTTCCGGTGTAACCCAGAGCGTTGAGGACCAGCAGGCCCCATGCGATGCCAACCCTGCGTCGTATTCGGCGGTCACGCAGCCCTGTCGACGCGTGCGGCATCTTCTCGCGCCAGGGTGGCGGTGGCTTCGCCGGTTGCTCCGGCTCCTTCGGTGCCGCGGCAGGCACCGTTTCTCTGGGGTCCTCGGCGGGGAGCGCCACCTGCCACCCCGTAGTCGTCGGACTGAACGTGGCCGCCCATGGCACGGGGTCGAGCGGCATCGTGCGACGAAGCGCGGGCAGCGCCTCGGTCGGGTCGTCGGCGCCGCGCGGCCATGACCACCTCGCGGCCGGGGAAGGCGCGGCCGCCCTTCTTGGCGCGGGATCGCGCACGCCGAGATCGGCAGGCGCCTTGACGGCGGTGCCCTGCCGTCCTTCCGCCTGGCTCGCACCGGACGGACTTGCGGCGAGTTTGCTGCTGTACTCCTGTTGCGCCCCGCGCACTTGCCACCAGTACAGCAGCGAGCCAACCCATGCCCCGATCGCCGCACCGCGGATGCTGCCGACCGTGCCGTCCAGATAGGCTCCCGCCAGGGACAGCGCGAGACAGATGGCCGCCGTGACCGTCGCCGCTCGCATGCTCCGCCGCGCCGCGCCCAGAGCGTGCAGCCACGTGCCAGCACCAGAACTGGCGCAGCCGCCCGCCATGAATAGCGCCGTCGGCAGCACCAGCGGATAGGAAGGCTTCCATATCGGGCCTAGCAAATGGTCCCCGAGCCCTCTGGGCAGCGCCACCAGCATCGCGACTCCCCAGGCGATGGCAAGCGTGGTGAGCGCGACGCTGAGCAGCACGCAGAACAGCGCCATGTACCGGGGCGAGCGGCGCAGGATCCGGGCGGCCTCGGGCAGCGCGACCAGGCCCATTCCGAAAAGAATGACCTGGAAGGGGCCCATCAGGGTGTTCGCGGCCTGCAGGTACCCAACCGCGACCAGGCCAAGGATGAGGCTGATGCTGTAGTTGCGCACCTGGGCCGCGGCACTGGTGGCGGTGCCCTCCACCAGGTAACGGGGCCCGAGGTCGCGATGCTGCGACAGCCATCCAAGCGAGCCAGACAGCGAGGGCATGACCCGTGCCTGCAGCGGTCCGACGGCCGCCGCTATCCCCGCCGTGACGCCCCACGCGAAGACGAACGAAAACACGTTCGCATGATTGGTCATCCGCAACAGGATCAGGGCGGGAAGCAACGTCGCACCCCACACCGCGTCGTTGAGGAATGCCTGACTGCCGCGCCCGAGCGCGAAGAACGCGAAACGCCAGCTGTCCTGCAGCAGGAGTACCGGCAGCGTCAGCCCGAGGGCCACGAAGGCCAAGCGGGCGGGGCCGTGAAGCAACGCGGCCGCGACAAGCGCGCAGATGCCAGTCGCCAGGCCCGTGAGAGTGGCAGCGCCGCTGCAGGCGGCGACGGCACGCCGCCAGGTGGGGACGTCCGTGCCGCTGAACCTGACCAGCAGCGGGTCGGTGCTGAGACCGCGTGAGGCCTGGAGCGCGAACCCGTACGTCACGTAGGCCAGACTGAACGCACCGAACTGCACCGCACCCAGCGTCCTGGCTATATAGATGCTCACGGCGAAGTTGGTCAGGCTGGACATGCCCTGATCGGCGACACCCCAACTGAGGCGGGCGCCCGCCTTACGCGCGAGCCGCAGGGGGAGAGCCATCCGCTGCTTACCCGGCGCTCCATCGCGCCGGCCCGCATCGAACAGTGTCTTTACTACTGCCACGTCAAGAACTCACCCTGCCGGGTCCGAGATCATTAGCGAGTCTCGTGGGTGGTTCCGGCGTCTGGCGCCGAAACACTCCCGTCGGCCTGTCGCCGCATCATGTCGTCGAGCAGGCCAGCGGACAGCAGCTCGTTGATCCGGCGCAGCCGCACGTACCGTGATGAGGTGAAATCGTCGTAGGTCATGCCGTGCTCGGTATAAGCACGCACGAGCTCATCGATCCCGTCCCGTACGCACCAGCCCAGCGTGAGGTTCGGGAAGGTCTCGTTCAGCTTGGAGAAGTCCACTCGGTAGTTGCGCAGATCCGGTCCTGCCCCGTCGGCGAACGTGAGGCTCGATCCGGGCACCGCGGCGCGCACCAGTTCGGCGACCTCGCGGATCTGTACGTTGTCCTCCGTTCGGCCGACGTTGAATGCCTGGTCGTGCACGACCTCACGCGGCGCCTCCACCGCGGCCAGGAACGCGCGGCAGATGTCCTGCACATGCACCAGCGGCCGCCACGGCGACCCATCGCTCTGCAGCCGCACCTGGCCAGTGGTCATCGCCACCGCGGTCAGGTTGTTCACCACGATGTCCAACCGCAGCCGCGGCGAGGCGCCATAGGCGGTGGCGTTGCGGAGATAGGTCGGGCTGAAGGCGTCATCGGCCAGCAGCGACAGCTCACGCTCGGCCATCACCTTGGCCTCGCCATAAGGCGTGACCGGGAACAGTTCCGCGTCCTCGGCCACCGCGGCCGAGCCGGCCGCGCCATACAGGCTGCATGAGGACGCGAACAGGAACCGCTCTACGCCGGCCGCCTTGGCGGCTCGCGCCAGAGCCAGCGTCCCGTCCAGGTTCACCGAGTACGTCGCCGCTGGCTTCAGGTCGCCCAGCGGATCGTTGGACAGCGCGGCCAGGCATACCACCGCGTCATAGCCTGCTAGCTGACTTGTGTCGACATTCCTGATATCGCGGGGCGGGCGCGCGCCGATGCTGGCCGGCCCGGGGCCGAAATCGCACCCCTCATACAGGCCGAGGTCCAGCCCGTCGACCTGGTACCCGGCCGCTCGCAGGACGGAAACCATGACAGCTCCGATGTAGCCGCGGTCACCGGCCACCAGCACCCTCATCGTGATTACTCCAGATCAGACAGACCCGTCAAGGCCGGGCGGGCGAGGTCACACTTGTTATATCAGAGGACCGAGTCACGCCCGGTCCTGATACAACGGGGTTTCGGCCAAGATGGCTGCATTACCTGCACGGGATCTCGGTGTCAACCCGGGGGCACGCAGGGGAAACCTGGTGCGCCGGCCGGCGGCCTGGCCCGCCGTGCGAGCGCCGATCCCGGCCCTGTTCGCTGCTGGTCGTATCAGAAGCGTCACCTAGCGGCTCCTGTAGACACCGGCTCCCCCCGAGCGAACCAGGTAGCGAAACAGATGAGGTGACGTGATGAAGGTCGCGGTGGACGACCGTAGTTACGACGGCGCGATGACGGCGACCCCCAGTGATGAGGGTATGGGCTGGTGACCCGCGTCCTCATAATCGTCCAGAACCTTCCTGTGCCGTTCGACCGGCGTGTATGGCTCGAGTGCAATGCGCTCGTCGCGGACGGGTATCAGGTCGCCGTTGTGTGCCCCAAGGGCAAGGGGGACCCGGCGTATCAGGTGATCGACACCGTCGAACTGTACAAATACCGGCCCTACGCGCCAGGCGGCAGCAAGCTCGGGTTCATCGGGGAATACGCCTACTCGTTCCTCGGGACGGCATGGCTGACGCTCAAGGCACGGCGATCCGGCCGGTTCGCGGTGATGCAGGCCTGTAACCCGCCTGACATTTTCTGGCCGATCGCCATGGTCCTTCGCCTGTTCGACCGCACGAAGTTCGTCTTCGACCACCACGACCTGTGTCCTGAGCTCTACGAGTCCCGTTTCCCCGATGGTCCCAAGCTGCCCTACAAGGGGTTGCGCGCCCTCGAGCGAAGGACTCACCGGACCGCGAACCACGTGATCTCCACCAATGACTCCTACAAGAACATCGCGATAACGCGAAGCGGCAAGTCGGCCGGCGACGTCACGGTCGTCCGAACTGGCCCGGACCCGCAGCGGTTGCGGCGCGGTGCGGCCAAGCCGGAGCTGCGCCGGGGCCGGTCCCACCTGGCCGCGTATATCGGGGTCATGGGTCCGCAGGACGGCGTCGACATCGTTGTGCGGGCCGCGGCGATCGTGGTAAACGAATTCGGACGCGACGACATCGCCTTCACGCTGATCGGCTCGGGCGACTGCTTCGACGAACTGGTGGCACTGCGCGACGAGCTCGGTCTGGCGGGCCACGTGGAGTTCACCGGCCGTGCGCCGGACGACCTGGTCGGCGACATCCTGTCTACCGCGGACGTGGGCCTTTCGCCAGATCCCAAGAATCCGCTCAACGACGTGTCGACGATGAACAAGACGATGGAATATATGGCCTTCGAGCTTCCTGTGGTCGCTTTCGACCTGCGTGAGACCCGCGTTTCCGCAGGCGATGCCGCGGTGTACGTCACGCCTAATGACGTGCGTGAGTACGCGGCGGCGATCGTCGCCCTGATGGACGATGAGCCCAGGCGATCCTTGCTAGGCAAGCTTGGGCGGGCCCGCGTCGAGCAGGAGCTTGCCTGGAGTCACCAGGAACGCGCCTACGTCGGCGTCTATCGCAGACTTACCGGGGACGGCAAGCCTGGCCGCCGGTCCGGAGGCTGACGTGTGCGGAATCGCCGGCTGCTACCAGCAGGCTGACGGCCAGAAGCTGGTCGACATCATGACCGACCGCATCTCCCATCGCGGTCCGGACTCCACTGGCACGCGGAGCCTGGAAGACGACCGGGTGGCCGTGCATCTTGGCTTCCGCCGGCTCTCGATCATCGACCTCAGCTCGGCCGCGGACCAGCCACTGCACAAGAACGGCCTGACGATCGTCTACAACGGCGAGCTCTATAACTACAAGGCGCTGCGCGCCGAACTGGTCGCCCGCGGCGTTCGCTTCGGCACCGAGTCGGACACCGAAGTGGTCCTTGAGGCCTGGCGATGCTGGGGCCCGGCCGTGCTTGGCCGGCTGCGTGGCATGTTCGCGTTCGCCGTGCTAGACGAGCGCACTGGCGAGCTGGTTCTTGCCCGTGACCCGTTCGGCATCAAACCGCTGTACTACCTGCCCCGTGGCGACGGGGTGGTCTTCGCTTCAGAGCTCAAGGCACTGGTGGCAGCGGTTGGCGCTGAGCTGCGGATGGAGCCCGGCGCCTTGATCGCGTCGATGCTCTATTACTGGCTGCCTGAGCAGCGTTGCGCCATAGACGGTGTGCGCAAGCTGCCGGGCGGTTCGTGGGCCCGCTGGAAGCCGGACGGCACTTTCTCAGTGCAGCACTACTGGCGCGCCGCCGACATGGCGGCGCAGGCGGCGGCCGGACCGCCCGCCGACCTCGCCCGGGTGATCGAGGAGTCGGTCGCCGCGCACCTGGTCGCGGACGTGCCAGTGTCCAGCTTTCTGTCCGGAGGCCTCGACTCGAGCATCGTTACCGTACTGGCGCACCAGACGAACGCGGCGATCGACGCCTACACAATCACCTTCCGGGCGCAAGATCAGCGGCTTGAGGCGATGCCCGACGACGCCGTCTACGCCCGGAAGGTAGCCGCGCGCTACGGCATCTCGCTCCATGAGATCGAGATCTCGCCGGACATCGTCGACATGCTGCCGCGCATCGTTGACGTGCTCGACGAGCCGATAGGCGATCCAGCCGCCATCAACACGCTGCTCATGTGCGAGGCCGCTCGCGAGCGCGGCGTGAAGGTTGTCCTGTCCGGGATGGGTGCCGACGAACTGTTCGGCGGCTACCGCAAGCACCTTGCCTGCGTCCTGGCCAGCAGGTACGGCAGGCTGCCCGCGAGCCTTCGGCGGGCAGTCGTCCGTCCAGTGGTAGACCGGCTGCCAGTAAGCGCGGCGGGGCATGGCCTGCGCTACGCGCGCTGGGCAAAACGGTTTCTCACCTTCGCGGAGCTCCCGGAAGAGCCCCGCTTCCGCCGCAGCTACACCCTGTATGACCCAGGTGAGCTCGCTGGGCTCGTCAGCCCGGATCTGGCCGGCTATGTCGACCAGATCATCGCGGAGCACAGCGAGGTCTACTACGACAACTCGCTGACCGATGAGGTCAACCGGATGTGCCTTGCTGACACGCGCATGTTCCTGCCTGGCCTCAACCTCGCCTATACCGACCGGGCCAGCATGGCCGCATCTGTCGAGGTGCGCGTCCCGTTCGTCGACCCGGTGGTGGCGCAAGCGGCGTTCGCGATTGGTGGCACCGAGAAGATCCGGCGCAACCAGGGCAAGGTCGCACTGAAGAAAGCTGCCGAGAACTGGCTGCCGCGCGAAATCGTGCACCGGCCCAAGGCCTCTTTCAGCGCCCCATTGCGCGCATGGGTCCGCGACGATCTGCAGGAGATCATCCACGATGTCGTCGTCGGCGGGAGACTGGTGGAGTCTGGGATGATCCGCCGGGATCCGCTCGTGCAGTTGATCGCCGATGAGCAGGCCGGCCGAGAGGACCACGCTAAGCAGATATGGCAGCTGCTCACGCTGGAACTCTGGTACCGGAACGCCCAGGGCTTGGGCGTCTCCGCATGACCAGGAAGCCGGGCGCACGTACAAGCATCTCTGATCAGAGGACGCGATGAAACAGATAGCGCAGAACTACAAGACGGGGGAACTTACCGTCCTCGACGTGCCGGCCCCGGTGTGCCGCCCCGGAGGCGTGCTGGTGCGGTCGCTGTTCTCGCTCATTTCCACCGGCACGGAAATGATGAAGGTGACCGAGGCCAAGATGTCGATGGTCGGCAAGGCCCGGGCGCGGCCGGACCAGGTCCGGAAGGTCCTTGACTCGGTAGCCCAGCAGGGCGCGGTCGCCACCTACAAGAAGGTCATGAACCGGCTGGACTCCTACACGCCGCTCGGCTACTCGCTGTGCGGAGTGGTCGTGGAGGTAGGCCGCGGTGCCGAAGAGTTCACGGTCGGCCAGGTGGTCGCGGCGGCCGGCAATGAGCATGCGCTGCACGCGGAGTACAACTGGATCCCTGTTAACCTCTGCGTCCCTGTGCCGAAGGAGGTCGCTCCCGAACACGCGGCCTTCTCGACCGTGGGAGCGATCGCCATGCACGGCGTGCGCCGGGCCGAGGTCCAGCTGGGCGAAACCGCGTGCGTCATCGGTCTCGGTCTTATCGGCCAGCTCGCGGTCCGGCTGCTGATCGCGGCGGGGGTGCGCACCGTCGGGCTCGACGTCATCGAGGACCGCTGCCGGCTGGCGGAAAAAGCAGGCGCGATCGTGTGCGCGGCGCCGACAGACGAAGGTTTGGCAGCGGTCCAGCAGGTCCTGGCCGAACTCACCGACGGGCGCGGGGCGGACCATGTGCTGCTGACCGCTGGCGGTTCTTCTAACGGACCGGTGGAGACGGCCGTCAAACTCGCACGCGACCGTGCCCGGGTAGTGGACATCGGCAAGACCCGTCTCGATCTTCCTTGGAACGCGTACTACGAAAAGGAGATCGATGTCCGGTTCTCACGGTCCTACGGCCCCGGCCGGTATGACGACCACTATGAGCTCGAGGGCATCGATTACCCAGCTGGTTACGTGCGCTGGACCGAGCGGCGAAACCTTGAGTGCTTCCTTGACCTCATTGCCCGCAAGGACATCGAGGTTGAGTCACTTGTCTCGGGCGTGTTCCCGCTAGAGCAGGCGACCAGCGTCTATAAGGATCTCTCCGCGGGATCCCTGGACGCGGTGGGCGTCCTGCTCGAGTATCCGGTCCCTGTCCCCGACAGCCCGCCGCCGGCGACCAGCCGATTGGTCATCTCGGGAGGCCGGACCGAGCCGCGCGGTACCGCCGGGAAGCAGCTGGCGGTCGGATTCATCGGCGCGGGTAATTACGCCTCATCGATGCTGCTGCCGCACCTCGCGCCGCTGGAGACCGTCCGGCTTGCCCACGTCGCGACAACCAGGTCGCTGTCGGCGGTCAACGCCCAGCGACGGTTCGGCTTCGGAGTAGCCTCTACCAGCGCCGACGCGGTGCTCGATGATGAGTCGCTAGACGCCATCTTCGTCGTGACGCGCCACCACACCCATGCCGACCTGGTCTGCCGTGCCCTGCGAACAGGGAAGGCGGTCTTCGTCGAGAAACCGCTCGCGCTGACTAGCGAGGAGCTCGAGCGGATCGTCGACGTCGTGAACAGCACAGGGAACGACAGGCTCATGGTTGGATTCAACCGGCGTTTCGCTCCCATGCTCGTGCAGCTGAAATCCCTGTTCAACCAGCCCGGAGCCAGTTCGCTAACGCGCTATCTGGTGAACGCCGGCCAGCTCGATGCCGATAGCTGGTACCGCAACGAGGAGCTGGAAGGCTCGCGGTTCGCAGGTGAGGGCGGGCACTTCATAGACACGCTCAGCTGGTGGACCGACAGCCTCCCTGAGCAGGTCTACGCCGTTCGCGGCCCCGAGCACGACGACGTCCAGGCAACCGTGCGGTTCAAGAACGGCTCCATCGGTACGATCACCTACTCAACCGTCGGCAATGTTCGCTATCCGAAGGAGACGCTGGACGCCGCGGCCGGCGGCGCAAGCGCGCGTCTCGACAACTTCAGGCAGGCCATGGTCTGGGCGGGCCGGCGGAAGAGCAGCGTACGGTCGCGCGGCGGACAGGACAAGGGCCAGCAGCAGCAGATCGCGCGCTTTGTCGAGGCGGTCAGGACCGGAGCTCCGATGCCCATTTCGCTCGATTCTCTCGTGGCCACCACACGAGCCACCCTGGCGGTGGGTCAGAGCCTGTCGAGCGGTGAACCGGAAGGACTATGAGCGCATCGCAAACCTCACGGCTTGGCTGGTATGTGCGCAGAGCGGCGCGGATGTCACCAGCCGAGATCCTCTGGCGCACCCGCGACCGCGCGCTCCAGGCGGCGTGGTCGGGCCGGCAGGTGACTCGCGAGGACAGTGCCGCCGGCGCTTCGGTGCCGGCGGGCGACCGCCGGTTCACCGCCGTCCTCCCGAGCGGTACCGCCGATCTGGTGCCGGGGGAGGCCAGGGCGGCCGTGCTGGCCGCGGCAGATCAGCTGCTGCGGGGCGAATGGGAGGTGCTCGGCGTCGTCCGGACGGACCTGGTGCTACCCGACTGGTTCCAGGACCCGGTAACTGGGCGCCGAGCGCCCGCGGACCGCTATGCGTTCAGCATTAACCATCGCTCGGAGGCACAGACCGGGAACGTCAAGCAGGTCTGGGAGATCTCGCGCCTGCAGCACCTTACGCTGCTGGCGACGGCTTGGTTCCTGAGCCATGACGAGGCGTACGCACGACGGGCGGCGGACCAGCTCCGTTCGTGGATGCAGGAGAACCCGTTCCTGTCGGGCGTGCACTGGACGAGCGGTATCGAGCTCGGGATCCGCTTGATCAGCTTGGCCTGGATCAGGCGCCTCCTGGACGAATGGCCGGGGGTCGCCGATCTCTTCGAGAATAATCAGCTCACGATCCGGCAGATCCGATGGCACCAGCAGTACCTGTCTGCCTTCAGGAGCCGGGGCTCGTCGGCCAATAACCATGTCATAGCGGAGGCTGCGGGGCAACTGGTGGCCAGCTGCGCCTTTCCGTGGTTCGCTGAGAGCGGGCGCTGGCGGCGGAAGTCCGCCCGGCTGCTCGAGGATGAGCTGATCCGCAACACGTTCCCAACGGGTATCGGCCGCGAGCTCGCGTCTGACTACCAGTGTTTCGTCGCGGAACTCGGCCTGCTCGCCGCCATGGAGGCCGAGGCGGCCGCCTTCCCGCTTAGCGCGGACACCTGGCAGCGACTGTGCGCGATGGTCGATAGTGGCGCCGCGCTGCTTGACGAGCGGCTGCGGCCGCCGCGCCAGGGCGACGGCGATGAGGGGCGAGCCTTGCTGCTTGACCCTCCCGTGCCCAATCGCTGGCCGTCCCTGCTGGCCCTGGGGGCCGCGATCTTTGGCCGGCTCGACTGGTGGCCAGGCATACCCGCGGATGCGGGCAGCCCCATTATCGGCGCCATGGCCGGAGCGGCCCGTGAAGTCGCTGGCCGGCCCGCGCGGCGGCCCTGGAAATTCGCGGATGCGGGGACGACCGTACTGCGCACGACGAGCAGGGACGCACCGGAGATCTGGTGCCGTTGTGATGGCGGACCGCACGGATATCTCAGCATCGCGGCGCACGCTCACGCCGACGCTCTTTCCGTCGAGGTTCGCTACGGCGGCGTAGACGTGCTCGCCGATCCAGGCACGTACTGCTATCACGGCGAGCCCGCGTGGCGTTCGTACTTCCGCTCAACGATCGCGCATAACACCCTGGAAATCGACGGCCGAAACCAGTCCGCCGAGGGTGGGCCGTTCCTGTGGCTGCGCCATGCCAAAGCGCGGGAAATCGGTGTCCAAGACATCGGCGACGCGGCCGAATGGACCGCGGAGCATGACGGTTACCTGGCGCTCGCGCCGTCGGCCAGGCACCGCCGCAGGGTCTGGCTTGACCGGATCTCGCGCAGTCTCGATATCGTCGATGAGATCAGCGGTGGCCCGCACGACATCCGTCTCGCCTTCCATCTCGGCCCAGAGGTCGAAGCGGAGATGGACGGGGACAGCGCGTTCCTGCGCTGGCCGGGCGCCCTGACCCCTGGCGCGGCGCGGCTGGAACTACCGCCATTGCGGTGGAGTCTGCATCGGGGCGAGACATCCCCCATCCTTGGCTGGTACTCCCCGGGCCTAGGGCGCCGTGTTCCCGCCGTCACGCTCATCGGGCGGGGGCGCTGCGCGCCAGATGAGTCGTTCATCACACGGCTGGAATTCCTCGACGTCGGAGCGACGGAAGCACGTTCGTCGAACTCCGTGGCCATATCATGGTCGGGATCCGATCCCCTGGCGACAGTGGCCCGGGCGAGCCGGGCGGAGGCCGGGTGAACGAGCAGCCGCTGAACCTGAAAAGGTTCTTGCAGATCCTGAGGCAGCACTGGGTCTCGGTCGGCCTCGTCGTCGTGATCGGCGGTTTCGCAGGCGCCGGAATCGCCGCGCTCAAACCGCCGCTCTACACAGAAAACGCGCTGGTCGCGCTTTCGACCTCCACCCGCAACATGACGACACAGACCCTGATCGCGGACAGCACCCCTGTCCTGGCGCAAGCGGCGCTAAGCCTCGATCCGCACATGTCGCCGCAGACACTGAGCAAAAGCATTCAGGTCTCGAACCCGATCGCGTTCGTCCTGTCGATCAGTGCTCAGGGCAAGACGGCAGCCGAGGTGGTAAAAGCCGCGAACGCCGTGGCGAAAAGCTACGTGGCTTACGTCAGCGGCGCGAGCAGCCCGGGCGGCCCGCAGATTTCGGCGCGAATCGTGCGATACGCGGTGTCTGCCTCGAAAGCGTCGCTGCTCGTCCCCATGCTCTTTGACGCACTCATCGGCGCTCTGGCGGGGGCCATGGTCGGAGCCATCATCGTGCTCGCGGTCTACCGCAACGACAGGCGGTTGCGGCAGCGTGACGCGATAGCGGACGCGATTAGCGTGCCAGTCCTGGCGTCTGTCCCGGTGGATCACCCAGCGAGAGCTCACCAATGGGCCAGACTGCTCGATCAGTACGAACCGTCCGCCGCTGACGCGCGCCGCCTAGGCCATGCCCTGGATCACCTTGGGCTGACCGCCCTGATGTCCGGTGATATCACCTCGGGCAATTCCTCTCTCACGGTTCTCTCCCTTTCCTCCGACCAGGGGGCACTGGCCCTTGGCCCGCAGTTGGCAGCTTTCGCCGCCTCGCAAGGAATCCGCACGGCGCTGGTCATCAGTGGCCGCGGGGGCGACAGGACGATTGCGGCGCTGCGGGACGCGTGCGTTACCGCACCGTCGCCCAGACGATCGAAGCAGCTGCGTGTTGCCGTCACCAAGGACGGCAACCGGGATTGGCCGGATGCCGCGCTGACCATCGTCGTCGCCGTGGTGAATAGCAGGGCTCCCCACGTCGCCGACACGATATCTACCGATGCGATGGTGCTGGCGGTCTCGGCTGGAGCAGCGACCGCGCAGCAGTTGGCTCGCGTAGCGGCTAGCACCGCCGATGGCCGCCACATAGCCGGAATTCTCGTCGCCGATCCGGATCCGGCCGACCCCACGACCGGCCTCATTCCGCAACTCGGACGACGGACCTTGATGCCAACGCGCATCACCGGGACTGCCGTGGTGACAAAACGGTGAAACGACACATAGCAAAAGGCGATGCGTTCAATGCATAACGGTGATCACCTGCCCGAGCGCCTCTGGGCATATGACGACTACACGGAGTTCGAAGATCGGCCCGCCGATTCCTCCACCGGCCTCACGAGCCTGGGCTTTTTCCGTGCGGCGCTGCGGCGCCGCAAATGGGTCTGGCGCAGCATCGCCTTGGTCGGGATGGTGATCGGCTTCGGCATGGCCGCCAGGCTTCCCGTTGTCTACCAGGCGTCAACGTCACTTCTTGTTACGCCCATGTCTACGGGTGGTGAGGACTCAGGTGCGCCAATAACGAACGAGCAGGCGATCGCGCAAAGCCGGACGGTCGCCGAACTCGCCATGAACAAGCTGGGGCTGCATCAAAGCCTGAATAGCTTCCTGGCGTCCTATACGGTCACGGCTGTCACCGACCGCGTGCTTGTCATAAAGGTCAATACGGCATCGGGTGGCAATGCGGTGAGCTGGGCCAATGCCCTGGCATCGGAATACCTCCAGTTCCGGGCGCAGCTGGTGCAAACAGAGCAGAACCTCATGCTCAACTCACTCAACCAGCAGATAAGCCAGAGCAAGAGCAACCTCGATGCGATAGGCACCAAGGTCAGCCAGGTGTCGGCCGAGCCGTCGTCGCCCGCCCAGCAAACCGAGCTCGCTAACCTGAAGAAGCAGCAGACTCAGGCGACCAACGCGCTGACGCAGCTCCAGCAGGCCTATGCCACCGGCCAGGCGACCACGCAAGTCACCACCGACACGATCATCCAGAACAGTCACCAGCTCGACTCTGCCGCTCTGACCCCGCAGCACTCGCGGCTGAAGCGCGTGGTTGAGTACACCCTGCTCGGGCTCGTCGCCGGCCTCCCAGTGGGCATGGGAATCGTCGTCATAGGCGCGCTCCTATCCGACAAGCTACGCCGACGTGACGACGTCGCGCATGCGCTGGGCGCCCCGGTCAGGCTCAGCGTCGGCAGGGTCCGGACAAGGGGCCTGAAAGGGCCGGCTGACGCCGCACAGAACGCTGACGTCCAGAAGGTTGTCGCCTACCTGAGCAAAGCGGTACCGCCTGCCCGGCCCGGACCGGCGAGCCTGGTCGTAATTCCGGTCGACGACGTGCACGTTCCCGCGGTCAGTCTTGTATCGCTGGCGATATCCCGCGCGAAACAGGGCGTGCGGGTCGTCGTGGCCGACCTATGCGACGGTGCTCCGGCGGCGCGGCTGCTGGGGTCCGGCGAACCTGGCGTCCGGACGGTGAGCGCCTACGGTGTGCAACTGACCGTCGCGGTTCCCGACCCTGACGACATCGCTCCGGCGGGTCCCCTTCGCGGTCGGTCGGCCCAGGGCCGGGCCGCTGAGCCGTTGGCCGCGGCTTGCGCGGCGGCTGACCTGCTGCTCACCTTGGCGGTCCTTGACCCCGCGCTCGGCGGGGAGCACCTCGCGGGCTGGGCCCGCGGCGCCGTCGCCGTGGTAACCGCCGGGCAGTCATCGGCGGAGCGAATTCGCGCCGCCGGCGAGATGATCCGGCTCAGCGGCACGCCGCTCATTTCCGGCGTGCTCATCGGGGCGGACAAGGCTGACGAGAGCCTTGGCCTGACACCAACGCCGGATGCAGACCGTGCTGGCGTCATGCATGAGAGCTTGAGCTCAAGCCCGAGGGATTATTTCACGGTCGACGAAGGTCCAGGTGGAAGGTCATCTGGCGGATAGTTGTGCCGCAGAAAGTGGCAGGCATCGCCAGGAGGGGGAATTCCAGTCAATGGCATCTGAGGCAGATCAGGTAATAATCGCGACCATCCTGCGAGCCGAAGGCAGCACCGGCGTTCAGACGCACGTCCAGCAGCTACTTCGGTATCTAGGGGAATCAGGTACGACGCTCCTGACGCCGTTCTCGTGGGGCGGGATGCTTACCACTCCCGTTTTCGGCTTCCGTTTGGCGCTGAAGCGCTGCAGCGGTTCCGCCAGCGTCACCTGGTACCGGTACTGGCACGAAGTGTTCCTGCGCAACGCACTGCGCAAGCACCTCGCCGAAGCCGGCGACTGCGTCGTCTACGCCCAGTGTCCGCTGTCCGCACGGGCGGCGTTGCGCGCGCGACGTGGTCCGCACCAGCGGGTGGTCATGGCCGTACACTTCCGGGTCTCGCAGGCCGACGAGTGGGTCAACATGGAGCAGATCAAGCGTGACGGGAAAGTGTTCCGTGCCATCCGGCAGGACGAACGAGAGGTAATTCCCCAGGTCGACGGCCTTGTCTACGTGTCCAGGTGGGCACGGGACGCGCTCTTGAGCTGGCTGCCGGAGGCCGCGACGGTACCCCATGCCGTCATCGGCAATTTCGTGAAGCCGCTGCCGCACAGGCCGGACCAGGAACCTGTCGGCGACCTTGTCACCATCGGTCACCTTGAGCAGGTGAAGAACCACAGGTACATGCTGGACGTCCTGGCGGCGGCCAAACGGGCCGGACGGTCTTACACGCTGGACATCTTCGGCGAAGGGCCACTGCGGAAAGACCTCGTGCAAAAGGCCCACTCGCTGGGCGTGGAAGACCAGGTGCGCTTGCGCGGCTTCAGGCGCGACGTGCGCGACTTCCTGCCACGCTACCGGGCTTACGTCCATACTTCTTACTCCGAATCGTCATCGCTGGCGATCATGGAGGCGATGTCGGCTGGCCTGCCCATCGTGGCAGGCAACATCGGGCCGATTTCCGAGCTCTGCGACGATGGCGTCGAGGCCCGGTTCTGGCCCCTTGACGACCCGTCACGGGCGGCGGCTGTGCTAATGGATCTGCTCGACAGCGAGCCGGCGCGATTGAAGGCCGCGAGCGCGGCGAGCGAACGATTCCGCCGTGACTTCGACGCGGAGATCATTGCTCCCCGGCTGCGTTCCTTCCTGCTGGGATCGCACCCTTCAGCGTCCGGAAACGCCCCATCGGGTCCTCAACCCGCAGTTGTCTGACTCCGAACGGTAATCACCTGAAACTCCTTTGACACCCGTAGTATCACGGTCTCCCGCTGCATGCTCTCGTAGTCGTTCGGGACCGGCTCAAACGCTTGTCAGTCATGAACAAGCCGCGGGCGTACATGGCATCTACGGTGCCAGGGGGAAGTGTCAACGATGACGATCTTCGAGGACCGCGAATCAGCGGTACGAAGCTATTGCCGGGCCTGGCCGACGGTATTTGACCGCGCAGCGGGCAGCTGGCTGTACGACGAGGATGGGCGCGCTTACCTCGATTTCTTCACCGGGGCCAGCGCGCTCAACTACGGTCACAATAACCCGGTGCTCAAGCGGGCGCTTCTCGATTATCTCGGCGGCGACCGGGTGATCCATTCCCTGGACATGTACACCGTCGCCAAGAAAGAGTTCCTGACCGCGTTCGACGAGCTCATCCTGCGACCCAGGGAGCTGAACTACCGTGTGCAGTTTCCGGGCCCGGCCGGCACGACCGCCGTCGAGGCGGCACTCAAGCTAGCCCGCAAGGCCACTGGACGTACCAAGGTAGTCACATTTACCGGCGGTTTCCACGGCATGACGCTCGGCGCACTGGCGGTCACCAGCAATAAGCTCCATCGCGGCGGCGCCGGAGTACCACTGGTTCACGCCATCCAGGTCCCGTTTGGCTGCCGCCTCGACGATGGTGAACCGAGCTCACCCGGTATTGAGCGCCTGCTGAGGGAAAACGACACTGGGCTCGACCAGGTTGCCGCGGTGATCATCGAAACTGTTCAGGGTGAGGGCGGGATAAACGCGGCGCCGCTGGATTGGCTGTCTGAGCTGGATCAGCTATGTCAGCGGCACGGGATCCTGCTCATCGTCGACGACGTGCAGATGGGGTGCGGCCGTACCGGTCCGTTCTTCAGCTTCGAGAGCGCAGGCATCAAACCAGACATCGTCTGCCTGTCCAAGTCCATCGGCGGTTACGGCCTGCCTCTCGCGCTCACGCTGTTCCGCGCGGAACTTGATATCTGGAAGCCGGGCGAGCACAACGGCACCTTCCGCGGTATCAACCCGGCATTCGTCACAGGTACCGCGGCGCTGCGCACCTACTGGCGAGACAGGGCGCTGGAAGAAAGCACTCTGCTCAAAGGCCAGCGGATCGCCGCCGCGCTCACCGAGCTCGCCCGGTCAGTGCCGGACACAGTGATGCGGCCACGCGGGCGCGGCCTCGCGCGCGGACTCGCCTTCGAGAATGGCGAACTGGCCAGGAAGGTCTCCGCCGTCGCATTCGAGCGCGGACTCCTCGTCGAAACCGCGGGCCCCGAGGATGAGGTGATCAAGCTGCTGCCGCCCCTGACCGCCACCGACACAGAAATCGACCAGGGGCTGGCGCTCCTCGCGGACGCCGTGCAAACGGTCTGCTAACACACCCGCGACATGCCGCGCGATGCGAGTGACGCGGCGAGCCGTTCGGATGGTCACTGCTGTGTGGTGACTTCCTTACTCACGCTGTCCACGAAATATCTTCGCTTGCCGCTCGGGCTTCGTTCTATGACGGAGACATACTCGAACTCAAGGCTGGCCATGGGAATGCGCCGTTCGAAGGTCCGCTGGATCTCGTCTTTCTCCGCGCCCGGGTTGGCGACTATCCGCACGCGTAGAAAGCCGGCCTTATCCTGGACGAATTGAATATCGCGTATCTGATCGTAGAAAGTGCCGTGGTCCAGGTCCCCGAACGCGTAGCCAAAGAGCGATCTCCTGCGGCCAGAGTCATCGACGAAGGTCTCCTGTGAGCGCCCGAGGATGGCGCTGGCGCGCGGGAAATTATCGCTGGCGCACGTTCCAGCCGGGTCCACGGCAAGGTCGCCGGTGTCGTATCGGACGAACTGAGTACCCATCCGGTTGAACGACGACGCTACGATGCGCTGGCATCCCTCGACCTCGGAGGAGAGCATCTCCACTTGGCCATAGGTCGGGTAGAAATGAAAGCTGCGGCACGCCCGGCAGCAGTATGCCAGGGCCGCGTACTCGCTGTGACCGTACCAGTGAGCGATCTTGAGACCGAACCCCTGTTCAAACCGCGCCTGCTCCGTAGCCGGGAACATCTCGGAGGCGGCGAGGACGCCCCGGACCGGAAGACTGCGGAACAGATCTTCGCCCACCAGGTCGATGAATGTGTACAGCGAACTCGGATACACGTGAAGAAAGAACGGCGGCAGCGATCGCATCCACCGCCGCAGCCCGTCGAGCTCGCTCTCGACCGTCATGTCTGGTGAGACCACCCATACGTTCTCGAGGCGGTTGTAGTGGAGCATTCCGCCGCGAATGTCCCCGGCATAGCGGACCCTGAGGTCATACGGCGCGTATCCCGCCTGGGACCAGATGTCGAAGAGGTAGGCGCGCTCCTTCTGGCGGCGCGCGAAGGTGTCGGCCGTGAACCGAAGAGGCTGACCCGAAGTCCCGCCGGTACGCACCGTGTGTGTGAGCACCGGAAGATTCCACCGTGCGTAGCGTTCTGGAAACTGACTGTAATCGGATTTATCGGTGACCACGTCACCGTATCTGCGGACGAGTCGCTGGAACCGGATCTCCTGGTACTCCCGGATCTTGCTGGGTGACCAGTCCCGAGACTCCTTGATAAGGCGGCGGTGATTGAAATAAGCGGGGCCAAGCAAGTTCTCCCTGACTCCGGTCATGATCCAGCCCCGCACAGGACAGCAACCGCTCCACCGAACCGCCTCGACCCAACGCAGCGCATACTTACCTCACGCTCCAAACGGTGCCGCAAGAGCTCTATTGGCTCCGCTTCCACACGGAACCGTACAGAGGAACTTTTAACAGGCAACCGTGATACAACGGCAGCCTCGTCAGATCCAGCGGATTCGAAGCTGCGCGGGTGACTCGGTGTGCACATTCAGCGCAGGGTAAGCACGCGACTGCGGACAGCGCCGATGTATCAGGATATTAACCGTCTCTCTCTTGTTGGCAACATAATCAGGGGCTCGAGAGGCATGCAACCGTAGCCCGCTCACGGCTGGATCGTGAACCATGGCGGCGGCCGTTCTAAGCCTGGGAGCGTGCAGTTCAGCTGCGACTTGAAGGGAGTGTTACATGCGAGCCACCGAGGTGCTCATTGTTGGTGCCGGCCCCTATGGCCTGTCGATCTCCACGCACCTTCGGGGGCGCGGGATCGACCATCTCATCGTCGGCCGCCCTATGGATACCTGGCGCAACCACATGCCGGCTGGCATGTACCTGAAATCAGAGCCCTTCGGCTCGGACATGTCGTGTCCTGAGGCTGGGTACGATCTCGCGGGCTACGCCAGAGCAGAGCGGATCGACGATATCGAACGCGGGATCCCCCTGTCGGTTGAGCGGTTCCTGGACTACTCCGACTGGTATGTCAAGCAGCTGGTGCCTGACGTGAGCGACGTCACCGTGACGAACATCGAGGCCGTGAACGGCGGGTTCCGGGTAGCATTCGCCGACGCCGAGCCGGTGGAGGCCAGGAATGTGGTGCTCGCGACCGGCGTCCTGCCGTACTCCTACGTCCCGGCCGAACTGTCGGGCCTGCCCGCTGGGCTTGTCTCGCACACCGCCGACCATCACCGGTTCGACGATCTCCGCGGCCGCCGGGTAGCGGTCGTGGGCGGCGGCTCTTCGGCCCTGGAGACGGCGGCCCTGCTCCATGAGGCGGGTGGCGACGTCCGGCTAATCGTGCGGTGCCCGGACTCGCCCGTCTGGGGAACGAAGCCGCTACCGCTGACCCCGCTGGTACGGATCAGGGAAAACAAGCTCTGCGAAGGGTGGAAGTGCCCGCTCTGGAATTCTCCGGCCGCCTTCCGTCTGCTCCCGCGAGGCGTGCGGGCTACCAAGGCGCGGACTGTCCTTGGGCCGCTCGGGGCGTGGTGGCTCAGGCCGCGCGTCGAAGGCGTGGTCGAGATACTGGAGCGGACTCACGTGCGCGGAGCCGAGGCCAGCGGAGGCGGCGTCCGGCTGCTGCTTGACGGCCCGCGTCGATCGGCCCTCGAGGTCGATCACGTGATCGCAGGCACCGGCTTCCACATGGACATCGCCCGGCTAGGCTGCCTGCCCGAAGAACTCCGAGCGCGCATCGAGACGTTCAGCGGCTACCCGGTCCTCAGCCGCGCCGGCCAATCGAGCGTACCCGGCCTGTACTTCGTGGGGGCCCCGGCGGCTTTTGCCCTTGGCCCGTCGATGCGGTTCATCGCGGGAACGCACAATGTGGCGGCCCAACTCGTCCGGTCCGTGGCCCGCCGCTCGACGACAGGCAGTGGGCGCCCAGCGGCATCTGCGTAGGGCCGGCAGGTGCCGGTCTAGCGGAAGGCGTGAGCACCAAAGCTGGCGAAGCCCGGCCCCGCCCGGGCCGACCCGGCCGGACGGGTTCGTGACCAGCCACAACGGCTATCTGTGGCGGGGCGACCCGTGCCCAGGACTTTGACTGCAGACGCCACTTCCAAGAGGCCATATGATAGAGGACGCATCCGGCTCCACGCTGGGTCAGGCGCCAGATATTAAGGTGGAGGCCCGATGAACGAGCAGGCTATGGACCTGCGAAGGTCCGTCCAGGTTGTGCGACGGCACAAGATACTCGTCAGTGTCGTTACGCTGCTGGGCCTGCTCGCCGGGGTCGCTTACACGGTGCTTCGTCCGCCGATGCTTACGAGCACGGCCTTGGTGGTGCTCCCGCAAGCCGCGCAGAGCGAACAACTTCCCGGCGCCACTGGCCCCGACGGCTACATGGCGACCCAGATCGTGATCGCGAGCAGTGACCCGGTCCTTTCAGGCGCGCTAGCCACTCTCGGGCCAGCCACACCGCTTCAGACGCTGCGCAACGACGTTCAGGTGATAAGCCCGACGCCCAATATCCTTTCGATCAGCGCTAAGGGCACGAACGCCGGCCAGGCAGAGGCTAGGGCCAACGCCGTCGCTAATAGCTACGTGGCGTACATCACTTCTCGGCACAGCCTGTTCGGCCCTGTGTCGGCGCACGTGCTCAACCCGGCCACGAGTGCCACTGGCCAGACGCTGATACTCCGCGTCGCCTACGGCCTAGGCGGAGCGGTACTTGGGGCGCTGCTCGGAGTCTTCGCGGCGTTTGCGATCAGCCGCAGGGACCAGCGGCTGATGAGCCGCGATGACATCGCGAACTCCATCGGAGTACCTGTTCTCGCATCGTTCCCGGTCAGCCACCCAGCCGACGCCGCTGGCTGGGTCCGGCTCCTGGAGGACTACCAGCCGGGAGACTTGTATGGATGGCGTCTGCGCCATGCCCTCCAGCACCTGGGCATGGCCGGCGTCAATGTACACAATGGAAGTGATCGAGGCAGTTCATCGCTCGCGGTCGTGTCTTTGTCCACCGATACGGGTGCCCTTGCCCTCGGGCCTCAACTGGCGGCCTATGCCTCATCCCTGGGGATCCCCACGGCTCTAGTCATTGGCCCGCAGGAGGACACGACCGTCGCGGCGACGCTGCGGACCGCATGCGCCGCGCCGCTGCCCGATTCGTCGGAACGATCTCGTTATCTGCGAGCCGCCGTCTCCGATCGCGGCGACGTGGTAAGGCGGCTGAACGCCGTACTGACCGTGGTCGTAATCGTCGTCGATAGCCAGACCCCGCAGGTGACCGGCACAATCGCCACGACTGCCACCGTGATCGGGGTTTCGGCCGGCGGGGCGACCGCCCAGCAACTGGCCCGGGTTGCCACGAGCGTGGCCGCCGACGGCCGCGAGATCGCGGGAATCCTAGTCGCGGATCCCGAGCCCACTGACCACACGACCGGCCGTATTCCGCAGCCGCTACGGCCCGCGCAGCACAGGGTGGCCGCCCGGCCGAAAGACACGATTACGGAAATCAAAAGGTTAATCGACCGGCCCTCGGGCCTTGCGGCCTGAAGACGTATCTTTCCGTATGGCTGCGGACTCCTATGAGCAGGACGACGCGTCTGCCTATGCAGCATCCGGTCCGGCTGCCATTCGGCTCTGCTGGCCAACGGTTGCGTGCCTGAACGGAGGCCTCGCATGCAAAGAGAAGAGGATTTGCATGTGCAGACCAGCGGAATTGAAGGTACCGACCTAGCTGAGCCTGAGCCTGAGCCCGAGCCTGGGCCCAAGCCAGCCGATGAGGGTCCGGCAGTCCGGCTCGGCAGGGGGATCGCCCGCGGTGCCGCCGTCGTCGCCAGCCTGACGATACTTTCCCGGATCCTGGGCCTGGTGCGCACGCTGGTGTTCTCGCAGACTGTCGGCGCGGGCTGCCTGGGGACTGCGTACGTCACCGCGAACCAGGTGCCCAACCTGCTGTACGAGCTGATCTTGGGTGGCGCGCTGACCAGCGCGATGGTTCCGATACTGGCCCGCTCGGCCGAGCGGGCGGGTGGCGACCTGGCGGAGAAAGCGCGCGTGAGCCAGATAACCTCGGCGCTGCTGACCTGGACCGTTGTCATCGTTGTGCCGCTGACGGTGGCAATTGTCGCGGCCGCCGGTCCAATCGCGTCGCTGCTGAACCCGTACAACCCGAACGTGAGCTGCGCGCGGGCCGACATTGTCGGCGTCACCGCTGACATGCTGCGGGTGTTCGCTCCGCAGGCACTGCTGTACGGGCTGTCCGTGGTGCTGTACGGGCTGCTGCAGTCCTACCGGCGGTTCGCCGCGCCCTCGATCGGCCCGGGAATCTCGAGCCTGGTTCTCATCGCGTGCTATGTGGCCTTCGTGCCGTTGAACAACGGGCACGCGCTGGCACAGTTGCCGCTGGCGGCCGAGCTAGTCCTGTCGGTGGGCACCACGCTTGGCATCGCCGTCCTAGTCGTTGTGGCCCTGCCGCCGACAAGGCGGCTGCACCTTCGGCTGCGGCCTGTCCTGCGGTTCCCGCCCGGGGTCGCGCGCCGGGCGGGCGGCCTCGCGGTGGTTGGCGTGGTCGAACTGGTCGCCATCGACATCGCCAACGTGGTGGCCATCGCGCTGGCCAACGGACACGGAAACACCGGCGCGATCGTGCTGTTCAATTACGGTACGCAGGTGTTCAACTCCATAGCGGCGATCTTGGCGCTGTCCATCGTGGTCAGCGCGTTCCCGGTGCTGTCTGCCCGGGAAGGGCCGGAGTTCGACCGCATTAGCGCCGGGTCGACGCGGGCGGTCCTGCTGATGTCGTGGCTGGGCACCGCGGTGATCGCGGCGATCGCCATCCCCGCCGCGCACGTGCTGGCGAAACAGCCCGATCAGGTGGGCCAGCTCATCTGGGCGTTCGCGCTGTTCGCACCAGGTATCGCGGGCGTGGCCGTGATCGCGAACCTGTCCCGTGTCATGTTCGTCATCGGTCGGCTCAAGGTCGCCGCGGCGGCGATGGCCGGAAGCTGGCTGATTGTGATCGTGGCCGATGTGGTGCTGGTCCAGTTGGTCCCGGCTCGCCTCGTCCCAGGGGCGCTGGCGCTGGGCACGACCATCGGCCAGGTGGTTGTGGCCATCCCGCTGGTGTTCGTCACCCGGCGGATCTGCGGCCCTGCCGCCGTGCACGGATCCGGGCGCGCGGCGCTGGCCGGGTTGGCCGGCTGTGCGGCCGGCGCCGCGGTGGGCCTGGCAGTCGGCGTGGCCGTGCCACTGCATCACAAACTGGAGGCCGTCGCCCTGGCCGTGCCAGCGGCTGGCTGTGCGATCGTCGCGTTCGTTGCCGTCGCGTACATCTTCGACGGCGGTGACATGCGGGCGGTTTTGGCGTGGGTGCGACGGCGGATGGCCAGGCCACGGGTATAACGGCGTCCGGCCCACGGTGGCGGTGTTGACCGCGACACCGAACATCCCGTCCCGGTCCGCTGACGGACAGACGATGGCTATACCAGCGAAGCTATAATTCGTGGACTCTTTGCGTTTTATAGTTTGCGTGACCCGCCCCGTTACAGGCATGTTTTGCCGTCCACTTGACAAGAGGTTCTTCATTATCATTCCAGTTTCCTCGCGTCAATTCTTGATCGCTGCGACAGGTGACGGGATTGTGGTCGCGGATAGCCTGAACCGCGTTAACGACGCCTGGCAAGCGCGGCGCGCGGGGACCGGATCACCGCGCGCCTGCCGCAGGTGCGGCGGGCTCATCGCACCGCGGGCCGCGGAGCGTCGCGGAGCGCAGTGCGCAGGGCCTGCACCGTCATAAGCGCGAGATCGCCTGCGTGACTGGGATGCCTGTTACGCGTGGGAATATACGTACTGATAACGACATGGCATGCTTTATGCAATTTTCATCCTGGCGGTGATACGCTGATCGCGCGTTAAGCCGCGTCAGCCAACCCCGCTCCTGTGGCCGATGCCTAGCGTGCTGGAAGTCCGTGCGCGAACGGGAGCGATGGCATGAGCTTCGCTGACGCCGTCGGCGTTCGAGCATGGACTTAACCAGCGTGGCCGGTGACGCGTGTGCGTCGCAGCGCTTGGGGAGATCGATGTGGCAGGGAAGCTCATGTTTACCTCGCGGGCCAAGATTGTCTGGCCGCTGAGGTTGCTCCTTGTACTTGGGCTTCTTCTCGTCCCACTGTTCGCGATCCCGCACGCGGCTAATGCCGGGACGATGGCTTCGGATGATTTCGATCGGGCCGATGGGGGGCTGGGGTCGAGCTGGACGCCGATCGCTGACGGGTCGATGTCGATCGCCGGGCAGCAGGTGAGCGGGGCTGCCGGGGTGGTGACCGGGGA